>Ga0116147_1001993_pt1 | contig 21497 bp, 19 predicted proteins | sample AD_JPNHG3_MetaG_FD_89749 | JGI IMG/M metagenome (GOLD analysis project Ga0116147, IMG submission 89749) | Active sludge microbial communities of municipal wastewater-treating anaerobic digesters from Japan - AD_JPNHG3_MetaG | ecosystem: Engineered > Bioreactor > Anaerobic > Digestate | place...
CGCCTTCATCATTTAAGAGCCTTCTAGAAGATTCTAAGGATCCACATATAATTATCTAGACTTAGAATTTATGATGAGGCAATGGATCCTCTACGCTTAGATTTTATAGTGAGGCAACACGGAGAAATTTTTTATTTTAAAAGTTTTTGTCAAGGTCGGTTTAATTTTCCCCGTTTCCGACCATTATTCAAATCCAATAGTACCAACCCTAAGTCGGTCTTTCATGCGGTATGAGTCGGCTTTGAGGCTGACGACCTGCGCATGGTGCAAGAGCCGATCGAGCATGGCCGTGGCGACTGCCTCGTCCCACATAAGCTTCGCCCACTTTGAGAATGGCTTGTTGGAGGTCATGACGATCGAACCAGTTTCGTAGAAGAGCACATTCTCCTTCCGCTCAACGAACGCGAGTCTTTTGAGTGCCTCAAAGCGTTCACGGCTCATGCCTCCCTTGAGCCAGGAGAGGTCGAACTCCTCGAAGCATTTGGCTTGAGTCATCCCCGAGAGCTTAAGGCGTGTGCGAGCGGTCTGCTCCTTTCTGGCGTTGTATTCTATGTCCAGGAGTGCCGAAAGTGACTCGGTGAGTGGCTGACTCTTTGCAGCCTGCTCGGATAAGAATGACTCAAGACCCGCCGCCATGAAGCCAAGGCCAAGCTCTTCCATGCGTCCCGCAAGAAAATCGGTGGGCGATGGGGCTCGGTTCATACCAGCACCACCGTAGCGGTACAGTACAAAACCATAGCGGACCGCGCACGCAGCAAGGCGTCTTGTGGAATGCCAGACACCTTCCTCGCCGGGATCAAATGCGGTGCGCATATTGTCGTAGAGGATCTCTTTAGGGATTCCTCCAAAATAGTCGAAGGCGAGCGCATGGCAGGCCAACAGCGTCGATTGTCGCATGTCGGTCGTGAACCGCACAAACGGCATGCGCAATAGCTTAGCACCATGACGAAGCCAATCCGCTCGTACAAAAGCTCACCATTATAGCGAGGATTCTTCTCGAGCTGCTCCTCGATACAAGCTTTGAAAGGATTGAGCCTACTGGCGCGTATCGGCTTCTTGCGTCCACAAGGACGCTCTTTGAGATACGTTCTTACGGTCCTGTCCGTCACACCGAGTAGCTGTGCGATCTGCATCTGTGTGTAGCCCTGTGCTTGTAAAATTCTGGCATCCAACATACATTGCCCCTTGTCCATGGGGTTTTCTCTGGTATAGGTAGTGTTTATATCCACCACCAATGTACCGGAGCCTGAGCCCCAGTTTTATTGCCCGACAACGTCAGGCTATGGACAAGAAACCGGAAAATTCTCGCCGACTATGAGAATATCAATACAGGTTTTATGCAGGATGAACATGAAAATTAACAAAGCAGACAGGGATATTATTAGCATTAGGGAATCGGTGGTAGCCATGGTAAGACCAAAAAATAAGCGACGTGGCACTATAGAATTTAGGGTATGAATAGAAATTAGAAGAAAAGCTTATGACAACCAAGTTTTCTAATAATATCCCCATGATAATAGAAGATACAAAATACAGTATTACCGGGCTTTTGTTATCTCGCAGGCGCTTAAAGGCCAGCGCCTCCACGATCATAGCGACCAGTGATCCTACAAAGGCGGTTACGATAAGAGTTAAAACAAAACCCGTTTTGGCATACTTGGAAATTAAAAACCCCCATATAGGCCGTTACAGTAATGAGCCCCCTGGGAATAGTTAGAAAACTTGAGGATATTAAAGACCAGAGCAAAACCCACGGCCATCATGGCATACACGGACCCCAATGTTAATTCATTTAACAATAGCTGGGCCTTAAATATCCCCCTTTAATTTAGTTCCGCCGGACCATTTGTTTGATCCCTCTCGATTGTTCCTGTTACAACTCAGGCACATCAACCCATGTTCGGTTTTTCCAGCTTTGAATGCCAAGTTCAGCCAGTTGTATACCCTTGGCGCCCTCCTTTAAATTCCAGGGAAAGGGATCATCCTGCACATAGTGAAGCAGAAACTTTTCCCATTGGACCTTAAAGGCGTTGTCGTAAGGATCCCGGGTGGGAACTTTGGCCCAATTCTCGTAGTAATTGATGGAGCTGTCGATATCGGGATTCCATACCGGTTTGGGAGTCATAGGCTCATCTTGAATCCAGCACTCCCGCAGCCCCGCCACAGCCGTTCCCTTGGTACCATCTACCTGAAGGGTCAGAAGGTCGTCCCTGCGAACCCGTACAGCCCAGGAGCTGTTAAATTGGCAAATAATACCATTTTTCAACTCAAAAATGCTATAAGCCCCATCATCTGCCGTACATTGATATTCCTTCCCGTTTTCATCTACCCTGCGGGGAATGTGAATGGCTCCCAATGCAACCAAGGCTTTGATGTCCCCAAAGAGGTTATTGATCACATAGCGCCAATGGCAAAACATATCGATCATAACACCTCCCCCATCTTCCTTCCGGTAATTCCAGGAAGGACGCTGGGTTGGCTGGGCAAACCCATCAAAGACCCAGTACCCAAATTCCCCACGGGCCGAAAGGATCCTCCCAAAAAATCCCGTATCGATAAGGTACTTGAGTTTCATCAAACCTGGTAACCAGAGTTTATCCTGCACCACACCGTTTTTCACGCCCTGTTTCACCGCAGCCTGGTACAGTTCCATTGCATGGGCGGTGTTGGTTGCAGTCGGTTTTTCACAGTAAACGGCCTTTCCCGCATCAATCGCCTTTAATACCGAAGGATAGCGTAGTTCGGTTGCCTGGGCATCAAAGTAAATCTCATTCTGCGGGTCGGACAAGCTTCCATCAAGATCGGTACTGTATAGATCTACGCCATACTGGTTCGCCAAGGACCGTAGCTTAGACTCGTTCCGCCCCAGCAAAAGTGGTTCCGGTACAAGGGTATCACCGCTTCGCAAATGAAGACCCCCTTGTTTTCGGATGGCCAGGATGGAACGAACCAGGTGTTGATTGGTTCCCATCCTTCCGGTCACACCATTCATAATAATACGAATCGTCTTTTCCATCACACATGCTCCTTATATGCTTTGATAATCAACCTCAGATATTCATTCTGATCCATGCTCCAATAGCGGTTAGAAAATATCTCCACCTCAATAAATCCATGAAATCCGTTGTTTTCCACTTCTCTGCGAATGATAGGAATATCAATACACCCCTCTCCCATAAGCCCCCGATCATTCAAAAGGTCTGTAGTTGGACTTTTCCAATCACATACATGGAAGGCAAAGATCCTGTTCCGTTCCCCTGCCCTTCGTAGTTCCCGGGACAGATGAGGGTCCCACCATACATGGTATACATCAACCGCAATTCCCAGATAGGGGTGATCAAGTTCCTGGCACAGATCATTGGCCTGTTCCATACTCACTATAGCCGACCGGGTATCAGCGTACATAGGATGCAGCGGTTCAAGGGCAAGGCGGACCCGGGCCTCTTCTGCCAAAGGCAGCAGGGTCTCGAGGCCCTTTCGGATCTGGAGCCGGCTCTCTGCCATGGATTGCCCCGGATGGGCCCCTGCTACAATCACCATAAGTGGCGAACCCAACTCGGCGGTGAGGGCAAGGAAGGCCCGGTTATCATCAATACGGGCCCGCCGTTCGGCTTCGCTTGGAGCAGGGAAAAAGCCACCCCTGACGGTGGCCACTGTTGCCAGACCTGCTTTTCTTATTCTATCCCCTATCTGGGAGGCATTACGCCCTTCCAAAGTTTCCCTCCAGACTGAAATTCCAGAAACTCCAGCGGCCGCGTAACGATCGATGGCCTCTTCAATACTCCAGGGTTTTGTGGTAATAGAATGGATGGTTAATCGCTTTGTATCGAACATCATTGAGGGATACCTCCCTGTGAGGATGAACTGTGTACAAAGAAGCGGTACGGGTTCCCTTGCAAAAGTCGCTGCAGATATAGGGCAAGTTCCACTAGATGGTAGTCACCCCAGAGACAGGATTCTCCGTAAGGCACCCTATGTTGTCCAGGCATATAATCCCAACCATTGGGGCGGTGATACACCGCATGGAGGAGAAGCCCTTCATGGTTATTCCCCCTGGAAAGGTACGGTTCCTGCATGAGGGTATAGGCAGTCCTCAAGCCCGCTTCCAGGTATCGATCGGAACCGACCAAGCTTCCCAGACGGAGCAGTCCCTGGGCTGCAATAGCCGCCGCGGAAGCATCCACTGGCTCGTAGGGATTGTCAGGCTCAGCGATCTTGGATGTGTCGAGTTTGTGCAACAACGGGGCCCCTGTGTCCCAATAAGGGATGCCATCGGGAGGGGTGGTTTCGATGTAATAATCCGCCACTGCCTGGGCGCTTTCCTTGAATCGATTGATAACCTTAGTTTTATCAGAAAAGTAGGACAGTTTAAGGGCTTGAATCTCCTCATCGGAAATGGTTTGTATAAATTCAAGCTCTTCAGCGAACCCTAGCAGTATCCAGGCCAAACCCCGGGTCCAGGTAGTAAAGGGTGAGTATCCTTGTTGGGTGGAAGGATTGCGGAAAGAACCATTAGTGGGATTAAAAATGGCCTCGTGGGCCGTACGGCCTCGGACATCCCATTGGTCCCGATCGGTTCCATAATATACGATATAGCGTGCGGTCGTCTCCCCATGCTGTAAAAGCCGTTTCAACAGGGAAATTCGTTCATCCTGTTCCCCCATCAGGACTTGCCCCAATATATGAGCCTGGGCCAAAACCCGCAAAGAACGAATTGTATCGGCAAAGAGGGATTGGGGACCATTAAAGGAATAAATATACCCCAGCTGCTCGGGTAGTTCCTTCCAGCGGGATCCTTGCACCGCCCCGGATACTTTTATGGCTAGTTCATACACCTTCTGTTCCCAAGGATTATGGGGAATCTTCCCCTCCACCATGAGCCGCAACAGATTCCCATAGGTGCTGATAGTATTGAATCCGTGGTCATGCACCCCTGTGTGGGTCAGGTGCACCGCCATCCTGTGCACCGTCTGGGTCCTCCCATAGTCCAAAAACCAGGATTCGCCGGTGAGCTCATACACTAAAAGGGGCAAACCAAACTGAAAGCCCTGGGTCCACTCGGTCCAACCCTTTGATGTATACTTACCTTGGCGGGTAAAGACAGGAGCTCCACCCTCCTGCCTCCAGCGAGCTGCAAGGGAACGGATCTTCACTCCTGCCCATGAGCTGGTATCCGCAATGAGGGGATGAAAGGTCTCTAGATTTGTATCAAAGTCTATATCAATCATAGTTTTACAACCTTGAAATATGGAACCCACCATCACAGTGGATAACGCTCCCGGTGGAAAAAGCAAAGTCCCCTGAAAGCAGGCTCCTCACCACTTTCCCCACATCCGTCGCCAATCCCCAGCGTTTTTGGGGTACCACCCCTTGCTCAATGAGTTTATCGTATTTGGCCTTTACCGCTTGGGTCATATCGGTGTCCATAATCCCCGGCCGTACTTCATACACCTGTATGTTCCATTCAGCCAGGCGGCTGGCCCAGAGTTTTACTGCCATGGCTAATCCGGCCTTAGATATGCAGTACTCCCCCCGTTGTATCGACGCGGTCTCTGCAGATATGGAGGTAACGAACACGATTTTATAACCCGTGGGAATAAAGGAAGCCATCCCCCCATTGACCCATCGTTGTGCCACAGCCTGGGTCAGAAAATAGGGTCCCTGTAGATTCACCCGCAAAAGTTCTTTAAAAGACCCTTCCGAGGCTTCAAGGATATCGGCCCGCTGTCGGGGAGGCATCCCCGCATTGTTAACCAGGGCGTCGAGGGTGCCAAAAGTTTCCCATACTTGGCTAACAAGACGATACCGATCCTCCCGGTTTCCGATATCAGCTTGGAAAATGGCAAACTGTTGCTCCCTGAAAGGGGCCAGCAAGCGGCATGATTCGAGGGTTTCCTCCGCTCCTGTATGGTTTCCTACATAAGTAATTGCTACAGAGTAGCCCCCTTCGGCGAGGGCGAGGGCGATCCCTTTCCCCAAACCTCGGCTGGAACCGGTAACCAAGGCTACCGGATGGGCTTGCTGTTCCATAAAAATGATCTCCTTATTATCTATTTGTTGCATGTATCTAATAAAAAGTGTATTCTACTGAATATACCTGTTGTCAAGCAAAACACCATTTTACAGGTTGACAGTTTGGATGGTAGGAATGTTTGACCCGTTTTTTTTCTATGTCAATTCTACAGATTGATGCCCATGATGCATTGCCGAGCGATCGCCCATGCCTGAAAGTTTGGCCAACATCAAAGGCTCTGGCTTACATTCAAAAAACACGGGTACCCATTTAGATCCGGAAATCGCGCTTCAATTTGTAGAGCCGAATAAAAATTGAATGTCACCCTCTTCTGGCCGCCTCACAATCTATCGGACAAGTGCGACAGACTGCGAGGACGCATCGTCACTGCAACTCAAGATGCTCTTCGAGAGAAATTTCGTCTTTTCGATTCATTCCAAATTAAAATCACGACACGACAGGAGCCGTAACACTGCCCTCTGGCATAACAATAATGCTCGCGTCAGCGCCTTGCTGGGCGCGCGCCATCGCGAGCGCCTCCTGGAGCGTCGCCGCTTTTTTTGCGAAACAGCTCGCTACAATCTTCTCAGAAAGAGATGTCACCATGATGATGTTTTTCTCGGCTGCAACTTTGGCGAACCCATACGCCTTGTGCCCGCCCATAACAAAATGAGTCTTAATTTCTTCCATAATCTGCTGGGGTGTCCAGCCTCGATTCATAAAATCCTCAAAAACTTTCTCACCATACCCATCCCGGCACTCAGCGACAAGTATGATTGTACCTCCCTTTTTCGTTGCTCGATCCGCGTGATCAAGGGCTTTTTGAGACTGATATAGATTGATATCTCTCGGAAACCCCGATGCTGCAGAAATCACGATATCCGCCTGCTTGGCAATTGGGATCATATACATTGCCTCACTGACGTCAACAGCTTTGTACCATGCTTTCTCGAGATCCCCAGCAAAAACTTTCACGACATTTTCATTATCGTCGACGACAACATTGAGGATAAAGTCCACTCCGACTCGACGAGCGGCGTCGATCATTTCGAGACTTACAGGGTTTTTCCTGATTGGCGGGAGATTATCCATAAGCTCGACCATTCGAGCGTGATCTTTTTCAACGGTTTCCTTTCCTGCAACACCAGGTAGAATCGACTTTCTCCCGCCCGAAAAGCCCGCAAAGTAATGGGGCATTACGACACCAAGCGTTATGAGGAAATCCGCTTCGTCGACAATCTTGTTGAGCCAGAAATCATACCCGGAGGGAAGTTTTCCCTTATAAACAAGCCCTGCCGGATCAAACGCGTTATGTTGTATTATTTTATAACGAGCACATATTTCTTCGCCATATACGAGCAGGTTTTGTTCGGGTGTATGAGGATCATGAATCCCTGTCGCCGTGATAAGTGTTACATGCTCATCTGGTATCCCCGCCTTTTCAATCGCTTCAATAAGCGGAGGCATCAAGATCGGGTAGGGAGTCGGCCGCGTGATATCGTTGACAACGATGACAAGTTTTTTCGGCGCCCGTTCTTTCAGCATCGATTCGAGCGGCGGCGTGCCCTCGGGCGCGGCTAGGCACGCGCGCACCTCATCGATCGCATTTTCAAGAGGCGGTCTGGGATTGGGCATTATAACACCGATAATCTTCGAATCATCGACATCGAGGGGAAGTCTCCCCCCGCCGAATTTTAAATCAAAGTGCATACTCGAAACTCCTTTGCCTTGGCTTGTTGCAATTCAACCTTTTCAAATCAGGATTCCAGCTGGCAGCATCACATTGAGCAATTTTTCGAACAGCATGTAGAAGAGGAACACCATGCCCCCCGAAATCGCCAGCGATTCGACAATTGCCCGCACATCCTTCTTGGGATGGAATGCAATCAATATCGCGGTAAATGCTACTATGCTGGTCGTGACAAAGCCAATGGTCTCGAGAAGGAACACCCACAGCAGCCCGACGATAATCACAAATAAGAGCGACCAATTGATCGAGAGAAAACTGGGCACCACCAGCTCCGGTTTGATCTTGCCTTTGAACAGTAGTACAAGGCCAAGGATAAAAATCAAGTAAATCACGTACTTTGGAGCCATAATGGCATATTTGCTCCATTCACCAATCTGGAAATAGAAGAGTAGTGTCATCGCGAAAACAACCACGGCACCAATATAATCGGAGTTGATTTTTTTCTTGTTACCAACGCTCGAACCTGCTCCGGCAGCAGCCGCCACTTCAAGTGCCTCCACGATTCCACTCTTATTCTTCCGATTTTTCATCCAGGATCGCACAAGAGGCCAGGCTGCGGAGGCGACAGAAAGTGCTATGAGGATCAGCGACAGAGGTCTCGTAAAGAAAATTATCCACGGTGTTTTCATCGAGACCGCGTTGCCCATGAGTAACCCTTGAACAAAGCCTCGCTCGGCGATCGGTCCCAAAATGAACCCGAGCACGAACGCGCCTGTATTGAAGCCGAGATCCTTGAGAATGTATCCGACTATACCGCTGATGAACATGATGATGACATCCATCGGATTGTTGCGGATCGCGTAGGAACCCAACACGGTGAGGAAGAGAATCGAGGGAATAAGTACTCGGGTGGGAACCTTGATGACAGCCTTATACATTCCCTTGCCAGCCAGGAATCCCACGAGCACCATGAGGATATTTGCGACAAAGAATGAGTAGATGAAGGTGTACACGAGTGTCGTGTTTTGCACGAAGAGCTGCGGTCCAGGAGATAGCCCCTGCAGAAGGAGCGCACCGTAGATGATAGCCGCGGGGGGAGAACCGGGGATACCCATCGCGAGAAGCGGCACCATAGCTCCTTCCACGACTGCGTTGTTCGCAGTCTCGGTCGCAACGACCCCCTGGGGTTCGCCGGTTCCGAAGGTTTCCGGGTGCTTCGAGGCGCGTTTTGCCTCATTGTAGGCGATGAGATTTGCGATATTGCCGCCCGCTCCCGGAAGGATACCGACGAGAAGACCAATTATCGAAGCTCGCAGTGTGGCGAGAGGATGTCCGAACACATGGTTGAAGGCTCGCTTAAACGATCCCTTCTCGTACATCAGGGATCCCTCTTCAGCATAGCCCGCAGAGGGATTGAGTGCCATTCTGAAAATTTCCGGAATGCAGAAAAATCCGATGAGCACAGATACGACTTCGACGCCACCCTGAAATGATACCAAACCGAAATCGAATCGCATGTCGCCGCCCACGGGCGCGTTTCCTATCATGCTGATTAAAATTCCTAAAAATCCAGCGATAATTCCCTTCAGCAGAGAACCTTCGGAGATGCTCGATATAATGGTGAGTCCGAAAATAGCCACCCAGAAGAATTCAGGGGGACCAAATTTAAGTGCCGCTTGCGCGAGCGGCATCGCAAAGAAAAGGAGTCCGAAACTTCCGAACACTCCTCCAACTCCAGAACCAATCGACGCGGTGTAGATGGCTTCCATGCCTCTGCCTTTCTTCGCCATGGGGTAGCCATCGAAACAGGTTCCGATCGATGAAGGGGTTCCGGGAGCATTGATCAAAATCGCCGAGAAGCTTCCACCGTAGATGCTAGCACAGTAGAGTGCTCCAATGGTGATGAGCCCCGAAGCAGGCGGCATTGTAAATGTGAAGGGTACCATGAGCGCGACCGCCATTGTCGCGGTAAAACCCGGAAGCGCACCCACCATGATGCCAAGCACAATCGCGATCAACATGTAGAGAAGGTTCTGGATCGTGAAAATTTCCCCAAACGACTGCAACAATATGTCTAATGTCATACGCGTCATCCTTCGACGAAGATCATTGCGAAGAGAATCGGGCGCCCGCGAATATCTTTCGAGCGCCCACTTTTAAATTTTACACGCTCGCGTTATTTACCGAGTTCACTGGCGAGAGGAGTGTACGCCTTGATTTTGTCCGCGACGAGCTGCGCGCTCTCTTTAGGACCATAGAACTCGAGTTTAAAGCCGTTCGCTTCCATCCTCTTCGCGAATTCAGCATCGTGATTGATCTTCTCGAAAGCTTGCGCGAGCACATTGATTACGCTCTCTGGAGTGTTTGGAGGCACCGCGGCACCACGGTAGGCACCTTCAACGAGGTCGTACCCAAGCTCTCTGAAGGTTGGAATATTGGGGAGCGACGGTACTCTCTCTTCGCTGGCTACGGCAAGAATCCGAATCTGATCTTCGTACTGTTTGCCCATGGTCGTATAGGTCATGAGCGCTGACACGTGTCCGCCGAGAAGCGCCGGAATGGCGTCCCCGGATCCGGTGAACGGAATGTACGTGGTTTTGATTCCCGCAAGCTTATTGAACATCACCAGTCCGATCTCGTTGGCCGACGCGCTCGCGCTGCCGCCTACGATTACCGCGCCTGGGTTGGCCTTCGCGTATTCAACGAAGTCATCCAGGGTCTTGAACGGGCTTGAAGCGCTCACCGCAAGGACATCCGGTGTGGACATAAAGGTATACACGGGGATGATCTCGTTCGTCTTATAGCCCGCGTTGCTGAGGGTGAGCGGCTGAAGAATGATATGAGGAAGATTGTAGCCCATGAAGGTGTAACCATCTGGTTTTGTCCTCACGAGTTCGGCCCAGCCAAGCGCGCCGCCGCCTCCGATCTTGTACGAAATTATCACTTTCTGTCCGAGGATCTTCTCGAGCAAGGGCTGCTGTGCCCTCGCGAAAATGTCCGATTCTCCACCCGGATTGAAAGGAATGATGTAATTGACTGGCCTCGTGGGGTACTGCGCGAAGACAGTACCAACGCACATCAGTGCGACGATGAGAATGACAGCCATACGTTTGACCGTTTTCATGAAAAGCCTCCTTGAAAAAATGCCTTCCCATAAGGGAGCGGCTTGTTTACACAATTAGAATTATTTGTTCGTTTTTTATGATTTGTAAAGCGCAAAAACCCCACCTTTCTCGATTAATTCGAGGATATTTTCAGGAAGCGGCGGGAAGTTATGCAAAATACCACTTGATTTAATTGTTCCGGCGAATAGATTTATTTCAATATCATCGCCCTCGGCCAATCTGTAATCATCGAGCTCGGGAATCATGATGGCGGGTAATGCAAGATTTATGCAGTTTCGGTAAAAAATACGCGCGAACGATTTGGCGATTACCGCCGACACGCCGGCGTTTTTCAGCGCGATCACCGCGTGCTCACGGCTTGAACCACAACCGAAATTCGTCCCCGCCACAATCACTCCACCTTTGACGAACCGTGAGTGAAAGGTTGGATCGGCCCCCTCCATCGCGTGCTGGCCAATCTCGTCGGGTTCCGTAAGCTCGAGGTATCTTCCGGGGTAGATCTGATCAGTATCGATATTGTTCCCGAATTTGTATATGAGACCGTGAATCGTGTTCATTGGTGCGGCTCCCTCCTATTTCTTCAAGAGCGATCTCGGATTGGTGATCGTCCCGGAAATCGCCGAGGCTGCGGCGGTCGCGGGCGATACAACGTAAATTTTGCCGTCGGTGCTGCCCATCCGGCCAGGGAAATTGCGCGATGAGGTGGTGAGGCAGACTTCGCCGCTCGCAATGACGCCCTCATGTGCGCCGAGACAGGGGCCGCAGCCGGGGGTGGAGAATACTGCGCCCGACTCTACCAATGTTTGGACATATCCTTGCGCCAGTGCTTCTTTGAAGACCACCTCGGACGCGGGGATGATGATGAGCCGCGTGTCCTTCGCGACCTTCTTGCCTTTGAGGATTTCTGCGGCGATCTTGATGTCGTTGAGTCTTCCGCCGGTACAGGTTCCGATGAATATTTGGTCGATGTGCGTTCCGCTTTGATCCTTCACGAGAGCGAGATTGTCGACGCTCCCGGGGAGCGCCGCGCTGGGCTCGATCGCACTCGCATCGAAGTGATGCTCTTCGGAGTATCGATAGTCTGGATCGGTGGAAACATCGCGCACCGCGTGAGTAATCCCGTATTTCGCAAGGTAATCCCAGGTTTTCTGGTCAGGCTGAATGTACGCGCACTTGGCGCCCATCTCGACGCTCATGTTGCAAAGTACAAGGCGTTCCTCAACCGGAAGCGCGCTCACCGTCGACCCAGAGAATTCCACGCACTTGTATATTGCGGCATCTTGCTTCAGAACTCCGATGACGTGGAGAATCAGGTCCTTCGCCATGACGCCGGGCTTCAGCGCACCGTCGAATACGATGTGCATCACCTCGGGCACCCTGAACCAGAGCGACCCATTGCGAAGAATGAGTGCCATATCGGTGGCGCCTACGCCGGTGCCAAAAGCTCCAAGCGCACCGAGCGTCGTGGTGTGCGAATCCGTCTCTACGACAAGCGATCCGGGAGCGACAAAGCCATTCTCGATCAATACCTGGTGGCACACACCCTTCCCAATATCAAAGAGCGCCTCGATGCCCATTTTCGCGCAGAATTCGCGCATCTGCTTGTGGTTGTCTGCCGCCTTGATCGAGGGCGCAGGCGAATAGTGGTCGAACACGAAGGTGATTCGCTCTGGATGCGCCACGCGGGTGCCGCCGAGTTCGTAGAACGATTTCACGACTTGGAGGTAGAGATCGTTGACCTCTCCCACATCGACTTCCGCGGTAACAATCTCTCCTGCGGTGACCGAGGACTTGCCCGATGCCTGGGCCAGGATTTTTTCGATTGCATGCATGCAAGAGCTTATGCAAAATCTATGCCAAAACTAATAATATTGAGCCAATTGCCGCGACGAATCCCATGGCGTGCGTCTTTATTATTGAATCAATTGAAAATAAAAGAGCCTCAAGGTGAGCACACGCAAAATTGTATATCGACGTGAGGAGAGTTGCTATGGAGAGCTATGTTGCACAATGCAACATATATGCAACATTACTACAATAAGGTGCAACACATCACATGTTGCACCTCTCAGCCATGAGGCGCGTTACGTGGAGTGTGGAGCACTTTGAGCCTTCAAGCGGCGCCATAGCGTTGTCCGATGGACCCCCAGTTTTTTTGCTGCAGCCTGTAGGCTGCCCTGCGTGCACACAAAATCGCGCAAGCCTTCAGGATCGTCGAGAATGTCGATCGGAATGATCTCCTCAGAGGGAGTTGCGCTCTGACCTCGTAACTCGGGTACATCCTGGCGCACCCCGCGTTCCGGATTTTTCACGCTCCCCACACGCAGAAGTGTGGTGGCGAGGTCTATATCAAGCTCGTCCTGATCGCAGATCGCCGATACGCGCTCGCAAAAATTCTTGAGTTCCCGCACATTCCCAGGCCAGTAATAGGATTCGAGGTAGTTCTTGCACTGATCGGAGATGAAAAACTTGGCGGAGCAGCCCTCGGTTTCCGAAAGCATGCGATCGATGAGGGGAAGCACATCCTTTCGACGTTCGCGGAGAGGCGGAATAAAGAGATTGAGCACATTGAGGCGCCAATAGAGGTCGATCCTAAAGAGCCCCTCCTTGGTCAGCTTCTCAAGATTGCGGTTCGTTGCCGCGATGACGCGCACATCGATGGGGATAATTTTGTCGTCGCCGAGACGCATTACCTCGTGCTCCTGGAGCACGCGCAAAAGACGCGCCTGGAGGTGAAAGGGCATCTCCGAGATCTCATCGAGGAAGATGGTACCACCGTAGGCGAGTTCGAAGATACCAGGTTTGCCCTTTTTGCGCGCGCCTGTGAAGGCGCCGTCCACATAGCCGAAAAGCTCACTCTCGATGAGGGATTCGGGAATCGCGGCGCAATTCATCGCGATGAAGGGGCGAAGCCTGCGATCGCTCGCATTGTGGATGCTCTGCGCAAACAATTCCTTGCCCACGCCGGACTCGCCCTGAATAAGGATCGACGCGTGTGTGGCGGCAAATCGCTTCGCAAGCGACACTGTGCGTAGGGTCAATTCGTCGCGCGCGACAATATCGGTAAAATTGAACTTCGCGGTGTAACCCTTGAGGTACATCTCGCGGCGAATTTCTTCTTCCATGGCCTGAATATGACTCACATCTTGGAGTGTGGCGACCGAGCTCGCAGTAGCTCCCTTCACTGCCACAGGGAGCACGTTCACTAGGACGCGAGTGTCGCCGAACTGAAGAATTTTCCGCACTTCGCGCCGCTGCGCGAGGATCTCCTTGAGGGATTCGGGAAGCGCGAGATCACCACCTTCTCGACCACGGATGTGCGTGCGGAGAAGATTCTTCGCAGCCCCGTTCATGCGGGAGATCGCTCCCCTTTCGTCGACGGCGATCACTGCCTCGCTGATGCTCTCCGTGATGATTCTGAGCTCCTCAGCGCGCCGCCTGTTGAGCCTCTGGGCTGCTACAATTCTATTCGCCTCCTCGAGCGCGTATTTCACGGAAGTCTCGCCCGACTCGATGAGCACAACGGGTAAGCCCTTTTCCCGCGCCAGCGAGTAGGTCGTGACGCCGCCCAGGAGCACGTCCATTCCATCAGCCATCGCGGCGCGCAGTTTATCCTCGACATTCTCGCCGATCGAGAGCTCGTAACAGGTGATATCGAGGCTCAAAAAGGGCAAAAAATCCTTGAGCTGCTGAATCATGTTGGGGAAGGAAACGACACCGATTCTGAAGGTATCTTTCTGTACGAGACTGCGCGCCTTCTCGAGCGCTATGGCAAGATCTCGCGCTGTTACCTGCATCTCGACGATAGGCACACCCGAGCCCATCTCGCGCAGCACGAGCACCGTGCCGCCTCGGCTCACAAACACCTCGGCCTCATCCAAGTATTTCCGCGCTATGGGTATTGCGGTCTCAAGAAGACCCTGCTCGACTACTATTTTTTCTCCGTTCGACGAGGAAAGCTGTCTGACGGTCCTTCCGATCCGATCGTCCGGCGCGATAAAAACGATGGACATGCGTAAGGTATAGCATAGAAAAAGTTTCGACTGTATACCCTGTATACCCTGCATATCCTTGCTCAATCGTTGTCGATGCAATACATTATGTGCGTCGATAGAAAAGTATAAATAGAAGAGTATAAGAGGAGGTATCCTCATGATAGGAACAAATGAGCTACTCATTATCGCCTTGGTGATCTTGGTCCTTTTCGGGGCGAGCGCAATACCCAAATTTGCACGCTCGCTCGGCCAGGCAAAAAAGGAATTCGACAAGGGAGCCAAAGAGGGTTTTGACACCAAAGGCGACGAAAAGAAAACCAGCGCTTCTTCGGAAGAGAGCAAGAAAGACCCTTCCTGATCAGTGCACATGGCAAAAAAAGACCAAAACCCCACAAAGGAAATGACTGTCCTCGATCATATTACGGAGTTGAGGAACCGTTTTCTTGTCTCGCTTCTCTCGTTCATCGTCTGCGCGATAGTCGCCCTCGTCTTCTACGAGAAGCTCATCTCCCTCTTTATCGTGCAGTTCGATTCGATAGAGAGCGGCTTGGGCACGACGCTGTTTACACATTCCATCGCCGAAGGATTTTTGGTTCAACTGAGGACAGCTGCGATTTTCGGCCTCATTTTTTCGCTTCCCGTCCATGTTATCAACATCGTGCAGTTCGTGTTTCCCGGAATCGATCAGAAATACCACAAAATCATTGTCGCCGGACTTCTGATCAGCTTCTTCCTCGCTGCATTCGGCGCATACCTCGCCTATTTTCGGATCATTCCATTCTCGATCCGCTTTCTCACCAACCCCGTCTTCATTCCGAATCGTGTGGGGCTTCTGCTCAACTATCAGCAGAGCATAAGTTATGTCCTCTCCTTCCTTTTGTGGGCAATCATCACGTTTCAGGCGCCCCTTGTGCTCGAAATTCTGCTGGCCCTGAACGTTCTCAAGCGAAAGGATGTGTTCAAGGCGAGCCGCTTCGTGATCGTAGGCATCGTCGTCCTCGCTGCCGTCATCACTCCTTCCGTGGACCCGGTGAGCCAGCTCGCCATTGCGGCTCCGCTCGTCGGGCTCTATTTTCTTGCGATTCTTGCGGCCAAGATATTCAAATGGGGGGAAGGCTGATGTTCGGTATCGGATGGTCGGAGCTCGCCGTCATTCTCTGTGTCGCCATCATCTTCATTCAGCCCCGCGATCTACCCAAGCTGTTCAGAAGGCTCGGAAAGCTCTACGCGCAGGTGAAGAAGGCCTATGCCGAGATTGTCGCCACAAAGGACCAGTTGGTGAAGGACATTGAGGCCGCAGCAGCTCTTGAGGAAGGGCAGGAAAAGGCTTCTTCCGCCAAGGTTGGCGAAGCAGGTGTTCCATCCAGTGCAGCGCCCGATGCAGACTCGACGGTCGCCGCCACCATGGCCGCCGGCGAGACAGGTACAGCCAAAGCCTCGAACCCAGAAGAGCCCCAAACCGCATCGTCCGCCGTTTCGAAATAATAAAATTTTCTCTCGTTTTTAACATCTCTTTTACGCTGAGCGGTCATCATATGCTCATCTTGATAATTTTAAGGAGGAGCATATGAGAATTCGTGCCAGATGTATGACATTGATAATGGCTCTTTTGCTGAGTATCGGTACTGCCTTTGGCCAAGGTGCCCAAGCCAAGTATGTCTTTCTGTTCATCGGTGACGGTATGGCTCTCGCCCAGGTGAGTGCGGCCGAAATTTATGCCAAATCTCTCGCCGGCAAAGAACATGGCTTCAGCAAGCTCGGCTTCACCCAATTTCCGGCTCAGGGAATCGCCACCACGTACGACTCCAGCTCTATCATCACCGACTCGGCCTCCGCAATAACCGCCATTGCAACGGGCAATAAAACGCTGAGCGGAGTCATCAACATGGATCCTGGCAAAACGAAGAAATTCAAGACCATCGCCGAGTACGCCAAAGAACAGGGGATGAAGGTCGGCGTCGTGACGACCGTCTCCCTCGATCATGCGACTCCGGCAGGCTACTATGCCAAGGTCCCTTCTCGGAGCAACTACTACGACATCAGTCTGCAGCTCGTCGCCTCTGGCTTCGATTATTTTGCCGGCGGTGGGTTCCTCCAGCCCAAGGGTAAGAATGGCGACCAGCCCGACATCATCGATCTCGCCAAGAAGAACGGCTACACTTTTGTGAACAGCGTCGATGCCTTTAGAGCCCTCACCCCTTCGACGGGCAAGGTTCTTGCGATCAATCCTACACTTCAAGATTCCATGGCTATGCCTTACGAAATCGACCGCGATTCCAGGGATCTCTCCCTGGTCGACTATGTGTCGAAAGGCATCGAGCTCCTCGACAATCCCAAGGGTTTCTTCTTTGCCATCGAAAGCGGCAAGATTGACTGGGCCTGCCATGCCAACGACGCGGCTGCGTCGATCAACGACACGCTCGCCTTCGACAGGGCAATCATGCGGGCTGTGGAATTTCAGAAAAAGCATCCAACGGAAACGCTCATCATCGTAACGGGCGACCACGAAACGGGCGGCATGAGCATTGGGTTTGCGGGGACTCAGTACTCCACCTTTTTCGAGAAGGTATCCCTCCAGGAGGTCTCGTATGTAGCCTTCAACGATAAGGTCCTTGCACCCTACAAAAAGCAGCATACCCTGGCTACCGCCAAGCTCAGCGACCTTCTGCCCACGATCGAAGACTTCTTCGGCATCGACTACGAGAAGTTGGACGATCCTTCCAAAGAAATGCTCCAGAGGTCCTTTATCCGCTCGATGAAGGGTGAAATAGAGCGAGCACCGCAGGAGGATGTCTATCTGATCTACGGCGGCTACGAGCCTCTCACCGTCACCCTCACGCACCTCGCCAATCAGGCCGCGGGCATTGGATGGACATCATATGCTCACACCGGCGTGCCTGTTCCGGTGTATGCCCTCGGCGTCAGCCAAAATCTCTTTGACGGCTATTATGACAACACCGATCTGTTCTACAAAATGTCGGCGGCCATGGGAATAAAAGTTCCCGTCGCGTCCGTGGCGTCAAAATAATTCGAGCAACTATAGAATCGAGCGTAAAGAGCTTTCGATAAGAACGTCATACCAATAAGGATGAAATGTGAAGGGCCCGGGGTGCGCTGCCTCGGGCACTTTTATAAGGAGGAAACCATGAAGCTGTTGCGCACGATATTCGACTATTTCCGCTCCATCTGGGGAAGACCACGGTGGATGGATGTCGCCTTCACCATTGTCATCCTAGGCCTTACCATCCTCCTGGCGCTTTTACCCACAGGGTATGAAAAAAAGAGCGACAAGGCATTGCGCGTGAAGGTCCTCGTGCTCAGCACTCGCGACGACGAGGTACACAATTACGGTGTCGTCATGCAGGGCGAGCAGACCGCCAGCGTCCGCGTTCTGGGAGGAGAATTCGCAGGTCAGGAATTCGAGGCTGTCAACATTCTCTATGGAAAGCCAGAACTGGACAAAATGTACAGGCCGGGCGACCATGCCCTTGCAGTCATCGATCTGTCCGAGGACGGAAAGCATCCGGTTGCTGTCACCCTCACCGACTACTATCGCCTGGACTTGGAATTCAGCCTGATCGCCGTGTTTTTCCTACTTCTCCTTCTCTTCGGTGGATGGACGGGGCTGAAAAGCGGTGTATCCTTCGCCTTTTCGGCCATCGCCATATGGAAGCTCTTCATCCCCGCCCTCCTCGCAGGGACTTCTCCTATCGTCGCCAGCCTGAGCACCGTAATGATACTTACGGCTGTCATCATCTTCCTTGTTGCCGGTTTTACGAAGACAGGGCTCGCCGCCTTCCTCGGCAGCCTCTTGGGAATAGCCACAAGCGCCATTTTGGCCTCCTCCGGCGCACTGATGGACCTCGCTATTGACATCTCCGCCGCACTCGAGGAGGTCCATATCAAAAGACCGAACCTATCTTTTAAAGCCCTCGCCCTCTCGGGGCTATCGGTGAGCAGAAAGGTCACAAGCACGATGTTCACGACGCTCATCCTCGCATACACCGGTAGCTACACCAGCCTCCTCATGGTCTTCATGGCCCAGGGCGTTCCCATGGCGAATTTCTTCAATATCTCGTATGTATCGAGCGAGATTTTCCACACGATGATCGGCACTTTTGGCCTTCTCTTCATAGCTCCGTTCACGGCGTTGGTCGGCGCGGCGCTCTTCTCAAGAGATAAAATCTCTGCACAGAAATTGCAATTGGTGCAAGTAACCGACAATTACAAGGCAAAAGAGCAGTCCTCTCATTAGTGCTCTCGAGCTTGTGCAAGATCGAGAGCACTAAACTTTAAATCAAAGCAAGCCCCCTCTTCCAATAGCCGAGGATGGTGTCCATCTCCTCGTTCATGATTGGGTCGGGCGTCTTTAGCTCCGGATGCGCATCATACCATGCGAGCGAACGGCGGATGCCCTCTCTGAACGACACGCGCGGCATGAATTCCGGCACGAAACGCCGGATCTTCGAATTGTCGAAGAGGACGCTGACCGCCTTGTCTCCGAGAAGGCCCGCGCCTCGCTCGGGGTTGATCCTGGCGATATAATCCGAGGGGATATGCACGATTCTTGGGCCGACGCCTAGCGCCTCGCCGATGATCGTATGGATCGCGTCCCAGGTGAGGTGTTCGTCCGAAGTGATGTGAAAGGCCTCTCCAAGCGTGGCAGGGTTGCCGAGAAGTCCGACGAGGCCCACCGAGAAGTCGGAGGCATGGGTGACTGTCCAGAGAGACTGGCCGTCGCCCGGAACAATGACTTCCATTCCATGGAGCATGCGCCAGGCCAGCCCATAACTCGCCGAACCGAAACAGCCCGGGATCCATCCATCGTCATAGGTATGAGAGGGGCGGACGATGGTGTAGGGAAAAGACCGCGCACCTGCCCCGTGCGTCAGTACTCTTTCGCAGGCGATCTTTAGCCTCGAATACTCCCAGAAGGGATTTTCGAGCGGAGTCTCTTCGGTGATCACAGGGGTAAGGGCAGGTTTCTGGTACGCCGAACAGGTACTTATGAACACATACTGATCCGTAATGTTGCCGAAAAGGCTGATGTCTGCCTCGACGTGCTCCGGCCTGAATGCCAGAAACTGGACGACACTGTCGAAGCGCAAGCCCCCCAGCGCCGCCCTGACAGCGTTGGTGTCCCTGATATCGGCCTTGAGGACTTTCACCTCAGGTCTCTCCCGCTCCGGCCTATTCCCTCTGTTCAGATGAAACACTTCGAAACCTTTTCGCAACGCCTCGTCCGTACAGGCCGCCGAGATGTTGCCGGTTCCTCCAATGAAAAGCACGCGCATGGACTTCCCTCTCTTTCGTTCAGATTTTTGTTGACAACTGACGTCTTACAACGTAAGATTAAAAAGACCTTTCCGATTCTGTCAAGAATACTCACAAGGGAGCGTAAGGATGTTCGAATTCATCCCCGAAGAGATCACTGAAAAAAAACGCCGCGTCAAGACCTTGATGAAAGCACTCAGGCTGGACGCCATTTACCTTAAGAAAAGTTCGAATTTCGCCTGGATAACGGGAGGCGGCTACAATATCGTGGGCTTTGCCACCGAGATGGGCGTTGCGGGAGCGCTCATCACCGCTGATCGCGAGTATATCGTGTGCAGCAATATCGAGGCGTCCAGGATGGAAAAAGAGGAGCGTCTGGAGGATCAAGGGTATACCATTATCTCCTTTCCCTGGAACGAAGACCGAGAGATAACCATCGTACAGTCGCTCGCCGGCGGAAATCTCGGCGTTGATCATGCCTTCCCCGGCGCCATCGATATATGCGCCCAACTGAACCCCCTGCGCTACTCGCTGACGTCCTGGGAAGTCGAACGGTACCGGCGCCAAGCCTTGGACACGGCTCGGCTCACGGAGGAGACAGCGCTGACCATCAAACCGGACGACGAGGAAAGGGCAGTGATCGGCAGGCTTTCGGAGCGGCTGTGGAGCTACGGCATGGATTTCATCGTGGCGTTCTGCGCCGCAGATGAACGGATATCCCTGTTTCGGCACCCTGTCGCCACGGACAAAAAAATCAAAAAGCGGGCGATGATAAGCGTTAACTCGAGAAAGCGCGGTCTCATCGTATCCATCACACGCTTCGTACAGTTCGGTAAAGTACCCCCCGAAATCCAAAAGCGCTACGAGGATACAGTCTATGTCGACACGGTCATGATGGCTGCGACGATACCTGGCGTGCAGGCGTCAGAGGTCTATGCCGCAGCTCTGCGCGCCTACGCCGAAAAGGGCTACCCCGAAGAGTACAGGCTTCATCACCAGGGCGGCGCTATCGGCTATATCGGACGGGATTATAAGGTAACCGCGCAGTCGAGGGAAATTATTCAGGAAAACCAGGCCTTTGCATGGAACCCTTCCATAACGGGGGCGAAGAGCGAAGACACGATGCTCGCCACCAAAACGGGCCCCATCGTCCTCTCCGAGCCCGCCCTCTTCCCTGTCATGACCGTCGAACAAAACGGCTACCGGTTCCGCAGGCCTGGAATCATGGAACTGTAGAGCAGAATGTTTCGCCCTTAGAATACAGTATAAGGAGGTTTTTACTCTATGCTGAATACCTAGCCGAGGATTTGCTTCTTGATCTACCGCATCGGCACTTTGTGTTTACGATTCCCAAGATTCTCCGTCCATACTTTAAATCCGATAAGCGCTTGTTTGGAGAA
>Ga0116147_1002004_pt1 | contig 21455 bp, 16 predicted proteins | sample AD_JPNHG3_MetaG_FD_89749 | JGI IMG/M metagenome (GOLD analysis project Ga0116147, IMG submission 89749) | Active sludge microbial communities of municipal wastewater-treating anaerobic digesters from Japan - AD_JPNHG3_MetaG | ecosystem: Engineered > Bioreactor > Anaerobic > Digestate | place...
CCGAAGCGGCGCACGCCACCGGGCTGCCCGCGCCCGTGCTGCGCGACTACTTCACCCGGCACCTGCGCTATCCGCTCGGCCCCGACGAGCTCGCCGGGCTCGCCGAGTTCCATCGCCGCGCCCACGCCCACGGGCTGATCGCCTCCCTGCCGGCGTGCTGACGGCCGGCCGGGAGCGGCCGCCGGCGCGGCGACGATGATCACCTCCCCCCTGCGCCGCCTGCTGCGCCTCGGAGGCCTCGTGGGCCGGGTCGGGGTTTCGCTCGCCGGCGAGGGCCTGCGCGGTCTCGCCGGGGACGAAACGGCCCGGGCCGCCCGCCGCCGCGAACTGCTGGTGCGCAACGCCGCCCGGATCGTCGAGACGCTCGGCGAGCTGAAGGGCGCGGCGATGAAGGTCGGGCAGATGCTGAGTCTGCACGAGGCGGCGCTCCCCCCCGAGGTGACGGCGGTGCTGCGCGGGCTCCAGCGCGAGGCCCCCCGGCTCCCGTTCGAGATCATCGGCTACGAGCTCGATGCGGCGCTGCCCGGCTGGCGCCAGCTCTTCCGGGAGATCGAGCCGGAGGCGTTCGCCGCGGCTTCGATCGGACAGGTCCACCGGGCCACGCTCGCCGATGGCAGGCCGGTCGTCGTCAAGGTGCAGTATCCGTTGATCGCCGAGGTGATCGAGGCCGACCTCGACAACCTGCGCCTCCTCCTGGAGACGCTCTTCGCGCTCGTCTCGGAGACCGATTTCGAGCCGGTCTGGAGCGAGGTGCGCGACCGGCTCCGCGAGGAGATCGACTACCGTCACGAGGCGGAGAACGCCCGGCGGCTCGCCGCGCTCCACGCCGCGGTGCCGGAGATCGTGGTGCCGGCGGTGATCGCGGAGGCATCGGCGCGCCGGGTGATCACCTGCGAGCGGGTCGAGGGGCTCTCGGCCGACGAGGCCTGTGCCGACGGGATGGGGCAGGCGGAGCGCGACCGGTGGGGGCGGACGCTCTTCGAGTTCCTGCTGCGCGGCCTCTTCCGCCACCGGCTCCTCCACGCCGACCCGAACCTCGCCAACTTCGCCTTCCTGCCCGGCGGCAGACTGGCGGTCTACGACTTCGGCTGCGTGAAGGAGGTGCCGCCGGCGCTCGCCCACGGGTACGCCGCGCTCACCCGCGCGGTGCTCGCCGGTCACGTCGAGGAGATCCCGCCGCTGCTCGCCGAGCTCGGCGTGTGCCGGAGTGGCGGCGAGGCGGTGGGGGAGGAGCTCGTCCGGCCGTACGCGGCGCTCTTCGCCGAGGCGTTCCGGCCGGCGCCGCCGTACCGTTTCGGCGAGGACGATTCGGTCTACCGGCGCCTTTTCTCGCTCGGCTGGGAGAACCTCGACGCGACCAGCGACATCGTCTTCCCCGCCGATCTCCTCTTCGTCAACCGGACCGTCGGCGGCCACTTCGGCAACCTCTCCCGCCTCCGCGCCGCCGGCCCCTGGCGCGAGATCCTGCGCGACTACGTCGCGGAGTGAGCCCGGCCACCGGACGAGCAGGGCGGTCGCAAGATGACGGTGTCCTCCAGCTCGCCTCCTGCCTCGCCCTCACCCTCGACGCCGGTCCCCCGCTCGCTTTCGTCTCCCTCGACGATCTGCTCAACCTCGCCGCCCGCCGCGAGGGGCTCGTGGTCGTGGGCGGACGCTGAGCGAGGGCCGAAGCCGAGGCGTCTTCTCCCTCACGGACAGGGTAGCGCGCTCGTATCGCCGACCGTGGTCGGGTAGGTCCCCATCGGGTTCGAATAGGTCTTGACCGCGCCGGTCCTGGTGTCGCGTACCGTCACCTTGTACTCCTGGTTGGTGAGGCCGGAGACGAAGATCCAGAACCGGTCGTTGATGCCGCAGCCGTTGAGGACCTTCACCCCCATCTCGAAGTTCGCGGCATCGTAGAAGGAGTAGAAGACCGACTGGTCGGATTCGGTGCGTTGGCCGCCGAACGACATCACCTTCGCGTTGCCGGAGCTCTGGGAGGTCCGCCAGGTCACCTTCACCTCGAAACGGTTCGAGAGCAGGCAGGCGGTCTCCGCGTTCCGCGTGCAGGATGACGGGGGCGGGGGCGGGGGCGGCGGGCTGCTCGGGTTGAGATAGCTGGAGATCGACGGGTAGGTGACACTGAAACGGCCGTCCACGACGCTGTCGAGGATCCCGGCGAGGCAGGGTTCATTGTTGTTGGGCCCGCAAACGCCTGTCAGCTGTCCCACGACGTAACCGCCAGTCAGGATCACCGGAGAGCCCGAGCTGCCGCCGAAGGTTGCGCCGTGTCCAAGTTCGGGCTGAGGATCTGAGAATAGGAACTGAGCAGTCGACCACCCACAGTTCATCGGCGGATTCCACGCCAGCGAGCGGGAGTAGGCAAGTGCATCTCCGCGCGGATGGCTCAGGCGGTAAAGGGGGGCTCCGTTCACAACCGCTGTACTTCTAGCATCCCATCCGAGGAAGAAACGCGAACCCGGAATACCATTCAGGCGGACAAAGGTGAAATCACTCCCTGCATTGGTCGCGAGTAGCGTCGCGCCGTTCGAGCGTGGGAGAGAGGAGAGCGGTGGCCATGGGGCGTTACAGCTTGGAGCAATGTAGTCCCAGTACGCTTCGAGAGAGGAAGCGGAGGCCTGGGTCGTGAAGCAGTGGTTCGCCGTGAGCATGTAGGGTGCTGGACTATCGGTAGTCGAGTTCAGCAACCCCCCAGTACAGAGTCCACTCTTGCCATCCTTCACAAACGAAAGGCGAGCGATGGCACGGCGCCAGAGGGTGATGCCGTTGACGGTTCCATCGCCGAAGCAGGCAGCGTCGCGAATGCAAGAAGTGATCTCTTCGGGGGCGAGCATCGGGTAAGGACGCGGCCGCCCTTCGGTGTCGAGCTCGAAGAGCTCGAGGACGTGGGCGATCTCGAAAGAGGCGTTCGCGGTCGCCTCGGAGTCGGGCAGGAGGAGCTCGAGATGGATCGTCGGCCCCGCCACGCTCGGTGTCCAGAGGGTGCCGTCAGGGTCCAGGAGCTCGAGACCGAAGGCGAGCGGCTCGCCGCTCTCCCCCCAGACCCAGAGCCGGCTCCCTTCCGGGAGGCTCACGCGCTGCAGCTCGAGTCGCAGGCGGGCTGACTCCGGGACGAAGACCGAGGTGCCCCAGGCGTGGCCGCCGGAGGGAACGGCGGAGAGCCAGCCGCCGCCGATCCGTTCCGCGGTGAGCACGGTCCGTTCCGCGGCGCCGATGCGAACCAGCAGCGGCGTGGGGAGCGGCCGCGAGAAGCCATCGCGCAGCGGGAGGTTGCCGGCGGCGTTCCAGGCGATGAGCGCAGCGAGCTGATCTCCTGCCCCCGCCGAGGCCTCGGCGAGGCTGTGCATCGCCGTGAGCTCGAGCTGCTCGGCGAGGCGCAGCGGCGGTGGCTCGAGAGCGTGGGTCTCGACTTCAGGTGGGCCGAAGACCGGGTGGCCCACCTGCGCCGAGGCCGGGCCGGCGAAGCCGAGCAGGAGGGTGACGACTCCGAGACAGAGGGCGTGGAACCTGGCCATCGACTACCTCCTCTCCCCAATTCGGGGGTCAGATCCCGCCGTGCCTCGGTCCCGTCCTGTCCCTGGCCCCGGAGGCAGCGCGGGGGAACGGATCCTCGTGCGACCCATCGTAGCCGAGAACATGATGGGGGTAAATCAGGCATGTCTGGTACCGAGATTCTCATCCCGACCGGCCGGGCTTCTGGAGAGGGCAGGTCCTCTCGGTCCGGGGCGCTCCCGCCGCGCTGGTAGAATCCGCCGCCATGTCTGGTTTCGAACCTTCCGGGCGGACGGTGGCGGCGATCCTCGACGATGCGGTGGCGGGCCGCCGGATCAGCGCCGGGGACGCCCACCGTCTGCTGCTCGACGGCGACCTGCTCGACCTCGGCCTCGCGGCCCAGGCCGTGCGTGAGCGGATGAACGATCCGGCGGTCGCCACCTACGCGATCGACCGGAACATCAACTACACGAACGTCTGCGTCTACAAGTGCCGCTTCTGCGCCTTCTACCGGCCTCCCGGAGATCCGGACGGGTACCTCGTGCCGTTCGAAGAGATCGGCCGGAAGATCGAGGAGACGCTCGCGCTGCACGGCACCGGGATCCTCCTCCAGGGGGGCGTCCATCCCGACCTGCCGCTCCAGTACTACCTCGATCTCCTCGGCTTCATCCGGGAGCGGTACCCGACGATCCACCGCCACGCCTTCTCGCCGCCGGAGGTGAAGTTCCTCGCGAAGAAAGAGCGACTGAGCTTTGCCGAGGTGATCGGCCGGCTCAAGGAGGCGGGGCTGATGTCGATCCCCGGCGGCGGCGCCGAGATCCTCTCCGACGCGATCCGCAAGGAGGTGCTCGCCCACCCGAAGGCGTCGGCCGACGAGTGGATCGAGGTGATGCGGCAGGCGCACCGGCTCGAGCTGCGCACGACGGCGACGATGATGTTCGGCATGGGCGAGGAGCTCGCGGCGCGGGTCGAGCACCTGCAGCGGATCCGCGACCTGCAGGACGAGACCGGCGGCTTCACCGCCTTCATCCCCTGGACCTTCCAGCGCGAGCACACCGATCTGCCCGACCTGCCGGAGGTCTCCGCCCACGAGTACCTGACGCTGCTCGCGGTCGCCCGGCTCTTCCTCGACAACGTGACGCACCTTCAGGCGAGCTGGGTCACCCAGGGGAAGAAGATCGGCCAGCTCGGCCTCGCCTTCGGCGCCGACGACCTCGGCTCGATCATGATCGAGGAGAACGTCGTCGCCGCGGCGGGCGCCCGCTACCAGATGAGCCAGGAGGAGATGGAGCGGCTCATCCACGCCGCCGGCTACACCCCGCGCCAGCGCACGAACCTCTACGAACGGTTCGTCACCCGCGAGGAGACGGCTCCGCTCGCCGAGCAGTACCGCCACGCGCTCTCCCCCGAGCGGCGCCCGCTCGCCGCCGGCTGAGCGGCACCCGTCTCCGGCCTCGCCACCGGGGCCCCGGATAGAATCCGCAGGTGGCCGGCGCCCCTCGCGCCTGGCTCCGACCGGAGGAGATCCCCGATGAGAGAGTGGGTCGTCTGCCTCGCCCTGCTGGGCGCGCTGTTCGCCACCATCCTGCCCGCCGCCGCCCGCGCCGCGGAGAGCGCCAACCCCCTGCTCGCCGACTGGCAGACGCCGTTCGGCGTGCCGCCGTTCGCCGAGATCCGGCCGGAGCAGTTCCTGCCGGCGATCGAGGCGGGGATCGCGGCGCAGAAGCAGGAGATCGCCGCGATCGTCGCCGCGCCGGAGCCGGCCACCTTCGCCAACACCATCGCGGCCCTCGACGGCTCGGGCGAGCTGCTCGGCCGGGTCCTCTCCGTCTTCCAGAACCTCGTCGGCGCCGAGACGAACGACGAGCTGCAGGCGATCCAGAAGCGGACGGCGCCGATGCTCGCCGCCCACCGCGACGACATCAACCTCGACGAGGGGCTCTTCGCCCGGGTGCGGACGGTATGGGAGGGGCGCGCGGCGCTCGACCTCGAACCCGATCAGGCCCGGCTCCTCGAGGAGACGTGGAAGCGGTTCACGCGCGGCGGCGCGCTGCTCGCGCCGGCGGGGCGGGAGCGGCTGCGGGCGATCAACGCCGAGCTCGCCTCGCTCGGGGTGCGGGTCGGCGAGAGCCTGCTCGCGGAGATGAACGGCTACCGGCTGGTGGTCGAGAAGCGGGAGGATCTCGCCGGCCTCTCCGACCGGGTCGTCGCCGGCGCGGCCGCCGCCGCCGAGCAGGCGGGGCTCGCGGGGAAGTGGGTCTTCACCCTCCACGGCCCGAGCCTCTGGCCGTTCCTCGCCGCGGCCGAGAACCGCGAGCTGCGCCGTGAGCTCTTCACCGCCTACACGACGCGGGGCAGCCACGGCGACGAGCGCGACACGCGGGCGCTGGTGGCGCAGATCGCCGCCCTCCGCGCCGAGGCCGCGCGCCTGCTCGGCTTCCCGACCTGGGCCGACTTCGTCCTCGACGAGAACATGGCGGAGAACCCGGCGCGGGTCTACGATCTCCTCGGGCAGCTCTGGGGCGCCGCCCGGAAGGTCGCGGCTCGCGAGGCGGCGGCGCTGCAGGCGGCGATCGCTGCCGACGGCCACGACTTCCAGCTCGAGCCGTGGGACTGGTTCTACTACACCGAGAAGGTGCGGCAGGCGGAGTTCGCCCTCGACGAGGACTCGCTGCGCCCCTACTTCCCGCTCGAACGGGTGCGCGACGGCGCCTTCGCGGTCGCCCACCGGCTCTACGGGATCACCTTCACCGAGCGCCCGGATATCCCCGTCTACCATCCGGAGGTGAAGGCGTTCGAGGTGACCGACGCCGACGGCTCCCATCTCGCGGTCTTCTACACCGACTACTTCCCGCGGCCGGGCAAGCGCTCAGGGGCCTGGTCGAGCCGCTACCGCGGCCAGTACCAGCGTGACGGCGAGGAGATCCGGCCGGTCGTCGTCAACGTCGGGAACTTCTCCCGCCCCACGGGCGACGCCCCGGCGCTGCTCTCCCGGGACGAGGTCGAGACCCTCTTCCACGAGCTCGGCCACGGCCTCCACTCGATCCTCTCGCGCATCCGCTACCGCTCGCTCGCCGGCACCCCGCGCGACTTCGTCGAGCTCCCCTCGCAGATCATGGAGAACTGGGCGTTCGCCCCCGAGGTGCTCGCCACCTACGCCCGCCACTGGCAGACCGGCGAGCCGATTCCCGCGGCGCTGGTGGAGAAGATCGAGCAGACACAGCGGTTCAACCAGGGGTTCAAGAGCGTCGAGTACCTCGCGGCCTCCTACCTCGACATGGAGTGGCACACCCTGGCGGCGGCGGCCGCGCCCGACGCCGACACCCTGGAGCGGATCGCCCTCGCCCGGATCGGCATGCCGCACGAGATCGTGCCGCGCTACCGCTCCTCCTACTTCCAGCACATCTTCGGCGGCGGCGCCGGCTACTCGGCGGGCTACTACAGCTACATCTGGGCCGAGGTGCTCGACGCCGACGCCTTCGAGGCGTTCCGCGAGAAGGGGCTCTTCGATCCGGAGACGGCGCGCGCCTTCCGCACCGAGGTGCTCGAGAAGGGGGGGAGCGAGGACGCGATGACGATGTTCGTCCGCTTCCGCGGCCGCGAGCCGTCGGTCGCGCCGCTCCTCGTCAAGCGGGGTCTCGACCTCTAGGAAGCAGCGAAACCTCCGGGCCGCCCCTCAGGGGGCGGCCGCCGGGAGCGCGGCCGGCTCGCCGAGCAGCGCCGCCGGATCGATCCGGGCGCCGCGCCAGCGCAGGCCGAAGTGCAGGTGCGGGCCGGTGACCCGTCCGGTCGCCCCGACCCGGCCGATCAGCTGCCCCCGCTTCACCTCCTGCCCCTCCGCGACCGCGATCTCGGAGAGGTGGAACGACATCGAGATCAGGCCGTCGCCATGGTCGAGGTAGACCGCCCGGCCGGCGAAGAACTGCTCCTCGGCGAGCGCCACCACCCCGTCGGCGGGGGCGAGTACCGGAGTACCGGGCCGGGCGCGGTAGTCGGCGCCGCCGTGCGGGCTGCGGGGCTCGCCGTTGAAGATCCGCCGGGCGCCGAACCGGCCCCCTTCGAGCGGGATGGGGAGGGGCGAGGCGAGGGGGAGCGTGAAGCGGCGCGCGGAGGCGAGCGCCCAGAGCGCGCCGGTGCGCTGCTGGTCGCGCCGGATCCGCTCCAGCTCGGCCGCCGAGGGGGCGACGTACTTCTCCTCGACCCCGCGGATCTCCTGGACCGGATACGGGTACGGCCCGACGCGGAGTCGCCGCCGCTCCTCCCCGGAGCGGGTGCGGATGGCGACCTCGATCTCGCCCCTGGCGAGCAGGTCGATGGGGAAGTAGCAGGCGCCGTCGAGAGGGGCCGAGCGGCGGGAGGCCTGCCGGCACTCGACGATCTCGGCGGCCGGCCAGCGCACGACCGTGCCGGGGGCGACCTCCACCACGTCGGCAGGGGGCGCGGCGGCGAGCAGGAGGAGCGCGAGCCAGCGCATGTTTCGAGCCTATCGCGCCCGCGTTCGCGCCTTCCGGCGGGCGCCGTCGAGGCGCAGGTGGCCGAAACGGCGGGGGCGATGGAAATCCGCGGGGGTCACGAAGGTGGGAGACCAGGCGGAGTGTTCGGCGGGCTCCCCGGGCGGACGGTCGATCCGGTAGAAATTGGCCCGCAGCCCGGGCGGGGGCGCGAGGAGCGGACCGCCCGCGGCGGAGGGGAGGCCGGCCCATGGCAGGCGGAGCGTTCCCCACCAACCCGTTGCGCTGCGTCCGGCGGCCCAGCGCAGGTCCGGCCAGTCGAAACCGGGGTCGGCGGCGAGCGCCGTCCGCTCCCCGCCGGGGTTCGAGATCAGGGCGTCGAACAGCGCGCCGTGGGGGTTGATCTCGATCTCCACGTACCGCTCGGGCGCGCTCTCGCCGGCGGCGAGAAAGACCTCGACGACCTCCTCGGTCCAGAGCGGCGCGTCGCGCTCCCGCAACGTCGCCCACGGCTGCGCGTCCATGCAGTCGAAATGCACCCAGAGCGCTTCCGGGCTCCATCCGCAGCGCACCATGGTCGGCTGCGCGGGCGCGGTGGCGTCCTCGGCGCGAAGCAGCACGAGAGGGTCCGGCACCCTCTCCCAGGGGAGCCCGCCGAGGTCGGCGACAGCCTCCCAGGAGGCGGGAAGAGGCCGGATCGCGGCAACCGGCGCGGAGGCGCCGGAAGCCGGGATCGCCAGCCGCGAACCGGCGATCGTCATGGCCTGATTCTACGGGGCGCTCTATGATCGGCACCTTGTCCTCCTCCCGGCCGTCCGACTCCCGCGCCTCGCGCCTCGGCCTCCTGCTCGTGGCCGGCGCGCTGTGCGCGGCGTTCGCCGGGATCCTCCTCCGCACGGGGGCGGGGCCGGTGCTCTTCGCCGCCGGCGCGGTGGGGCTGCCGCTCGGGCTGCTCGCGGCCGGAATCCCCGCCAGGAGCCCTCGCCGCTGGTGGCTCTCGTGGGCCCTGGCGGCGCTCGCGGCCGGGAGCGCGGCGGCGGGGATCGCCGCCCCGGGAGAGTCGGGCCGCCAGCTCGTCGGCGGCTGGCCGCTGGGGAGCCTGCTCGCGCTGGCGGGCCTCTGGCTGCTGCCGCTCCTCCTGCTCGGCGTGGGGGCGCTGGCGCTCTCTCCATCCGAACCCGAGGCGGAGAGGGACGCCGCGCGGGATGGCGGGAAGGAACCGGATGCCGGACCCTGACCGCCTCTGGCTCGCGGCGACGGCGCTCCTCTACCTCGTCGTGGTGGCGGCGATCGGCTGGTGGTCGCGCCGCCGGACCCGTACCGCGGAAGATTTCTTCCTCGCCGGCCGCCGGCCGGGCCTCTGGATGACGGCGCTCGCGACGATGGCGACCGCCTTCAGCGGCTTCCTCTTCCTCGGGGGGCCGGGGCTCGCCTACCGGCTCGGTTTCGGGGCGTTCTTCATCTTCCTCCCGCTCGGCCTGACCCCCGCGCTGCTGGCCGCCGGGCTCGGCTGGCGGCTGCGGCGGCTCGCCGCCACCGGCGAGGTCTACACCGTCTCCGACCTCCTGCGGCAACGGTTCGGCAGCGCCGGTGTCGGGGGGGCAGCGGCGGTCGCGGTGCTGCTCGGCAGCGTCGGCTACCTCGGGACCCAGATCCAGGCCCTCGGCATCCTGCTCGCCTCGGTCTTCGGCTGGGAGGGGGTGCTCGGCGGCTGGGCGGTGCCGGCCGGGGTGGCGGTGGGGCTCGCGGTGATCCTGCTCTACAGCGTCGGTGGCGGCATGCTCGGGGGGGTGATCGCGGACTGCTTCCAGGGCGGCCTGATGCTCGTGGCGGCGGTGGCGGTCTTCGCCTTCGCGCTCGCCACCGCCGGCGGACCCGGTGCGATCGCTGCCTCGCTGGCCGCCGCGCCCGCCTTCGGCCCGGAGTTCCTCGCACCGTTCGGCCGCATCCCGGTCTGGACGGCGTTCGGCTGGTTCCTCGTCTTCGGTTTCGGCATCGCCGGCCAGCCGCAGATGCTCCACAAGTTCTTCATGCTCCGTGACGAACGGCCGCTGCGGCACCTCCCCCTGACGCTCGGGCTCGCGCAGAGCCTCTGCCTCCTCGTACCGCTCGGGCTCGGGATCGCGGTGCCGGCGCTGGTCGCGCAGGGACGGCTGGCGGCCCCCGGAATCGCCGACGAGGCGGCGCCCGCTTTCCTGCTCGCCCTCGCTCCCGGCGCGCTCAGCGGCCTCGTCTTCGCCGGGGCGATCGCCGCGATCATGTCGACCGCGAACTCGTTCCTCGTGCTCGCCGGGGCCGCTCTCGTGCGCGATCTGCCGCGGGCCTGGAGAGGGCGGCGGGACCGCACGACGCTCGCCGCGGGGCGGTGGGCGACCCTGCTCGTGGCGCTGGCCGCGACCGGGTTCGCCTTCCTCTACGACGACCTGGTGGCGCTCCTCGGCTCCTACTCGTTCGGGCTGCTCGCCGCCGCGCTCGCCCCGGCGGTCGGGATCGGGCTCGTCTGGGAGCGGGTGGGCGCGCGGGCGGCCACGGCTTCGATCTGGACCGGGCTCGGGGTCCATCTCCTCCTGGAGGCTGCGGGGCGGTGGGGCGCCGTTCCCGGCGTGATCCCGGAAGGCCTGCCGCCGGCCGCCGCGGCCCTGCTCCTCTCCACGGGCGTCCTGATTCTGGTATCCGCGTACTCCGAAAATGGCGCGGCCAGGCGGAGTCGGGGTGTCGCGGAAACCGGTTGGCCGGCGGCGGATGGTTGAGTAGAATGTTGCCCATCGCGGCTCACCTGACGACGCCGCCATCATCGTTTGGAAGAGCGCCTCTCCATACCTACGGCGGTTCCCCTTGCGGGGCCGTCATCACCACGATGTATCCCGTAAGGAGGATCGAGTCATGAGCACCGGTATCTTCAGGATGAGCCGAATGGCCGCCGCCCTGATCGCGTTTCTCGCGATCGGTGCGCTCGCCACTCCGGCCACCGCCCAGCTCACCACCGGCGGTCTCGCTGGCCAGGTCGTTTCGCAGAGCGACCGCAGCCCGCTTCCGGGGGTGGCGATCGAGGCGATCCACGTTCCGACCGGCACCCGCTACAGCGCGGTGACCAACGAGAGCGGCCGCTTCACGATCGTCAACGCCCGCGTCGGCGGCCCCTACAGCGTCACGGCGAACCTCGAGGGGTTCCGCTCGCTCGAAGCGGCGAACGTCTACGTCGCGCTCGGCGACGTGACCAACCTCTCCTTCGAGCTCACGCTCGACACGGTCGAGGAGATCATCGAGGTGGTCGGCTCGGCCGACGACCTGATCAGCGCCGACCGGACCGGTTCGACGTCGTCGGTCTCGCTCGACGTCATCCAGGCGCTGCCCACGGTGCGCCGCCAGCTGCAGGACTACGCGCGGCTCAACCCGTACTTCTCGGTCGACCCGAGCGACCCGAGTGGCACCCGGATCTCGGTGGCGGGGAAGAACAACCGCTACAACACGATCCAGATCGACGGCGCGGTCAACAACGACCTCTTCGGTCTCGCCGACACCGGCACGCCCGGCGGCCAGGCCGACACCCAGCCGATCAACCTCGATTCGATCCAGGAGCTCCAGCTCGTGGTCTCGCCGTACGACGTGCGGCAGGGCGGCTTCACCGGCGGCGGCATCAACGCCATCACCCGCAGCGGCGCCAACCAGTTCTCGGGCTCGATCTACGGCTCGCTGCGCGACCAGGACTATGTCGGTGACGGTCCGCTCAAGCGCCCGATCGCGAAGTTCAGCGAGGACCAGTACGGCGCCCGGCTCGGCGGTCCGATCCTGCGCGACAAGCTCTTCTTCTTCGTCTCCGGCGAGATGAACCGCCGCGAGGCGCCGACCGGTGTCTCCGCCGACGGCTCGACCGCCACCCAGTTCAACCAGCCGGCCGAGGCGGCCCGCTTCAAGAACATCCTGATCAACCGGTACGGCTACGACCCCGGGACGCTCGGCGACTTCTCGCCGGTCCAGGACAGCGACCTCATCTTCGCCCGCTTCGACTGGAACGTGGCGCCGAACCACTCCCTCACCCTCCGCCACAACTACGTCGACGCGATTCGCGACGTGGTCGGCGACCGCTCCTCGACCCGGTTCCGTTTCAACACCTCGATCTACGGCTTCGCCTCCGAGACGAACTCGACGGTCGCGCAGCTCAACAGCATCTTCGGCGCCGACCGGTTCAACGAGGCCCGCGTCGGTCTCCAGAAGATCCGTGACTCCCGCAGCGTGGGCGTGACCTTCCCGACGATCGAGATCGGCACCGTCTCGCAGCAGCCGACGCTCGCGGCGGGCACCGAGCGCTTCTCGGGCGCCAACGCTCTCGACCAGGACATCCTGGCGATCACCGACGACTTCACGCTGATCAAGGGCGACCACACCCTGACGATCGGCACCCACAACGAGCTGTTCGAGTTCAAGAACCTCTTCCTCTCCGAGTTCTACGGCATGTACCGCTTCACCTCGGTGAGCGAGTTCGAGGCCGGCAACGCCGTCGAGTACCGGATCAGCTTCGCCAACGGTTCCGACCCGCGCCGGCCGACGCAGTTCAAGGTCGGACAGTACAGCCTCTACGCCGGCGACCAGTGGCGGGTCAACGACCGCTTCTCGCTGGTCTTCGGCGTGCGCGCCGACATGCTCGACCTCCGGGACAAGCCGTCGTACAACCCGGCGGTCTACGCCGCCTACGGATACAGCAGCAGCGGCATTCCGAAGGACGACGTGACGCTCTCGCCGCGCGTCGGCTTCAACTACGCCCTCAGCGCGAAGCAGCAGGTGCGCGGCGGCATCGGCATCTTCGCTGGCCGCACCCCGTACGTCTGGGTCTCCAACGCCTACGCCAACACCGGCGTCGAGACGACGGCGCTCTCCTGCATCGCGCCCAACTGCACGCCGCCGGCGTTCAACCCCGATCCGAACAACCAGCCGCGCAACCTCGGCGCCGCCGGCACCGTCAGCGTCGACATCGTGGATCCGGACTTCGAGCTGCCGCGCGTGATGCGCGCCACCCTCGGCTACGATCACGAGCTGCCGTGGGGGATCCGGGCCACGGTCGAGGGCGTCTACACCGAGACCCTCAAGGACGTCTACTACCAGAACCTGAACCGCGTGCCCACCGGCGGGAAGACCTTCGATGGCCGCCCGGTCTACACGCGCAAGAGCAGCGGCTTCCTCGACACGATCATCCTCCGCAACACCTCGAAGGGTGAGCAGCTCAACGCCTCGCTGCGGCTGACGAAGCGCTTCGACATGGGGCTCTACGTCGACGCTTCCTACGCCTGGATGGACGCGAAGTCGGCGTTCGACTCGACCTCCAGCCGCGCGATCTCGTCCTGGCGCTTCATGCCGGTCCGGGGCGACATCTACACGCCGGAGATCTCGACCACCAACTGGGAGGTCGAGCACCGCTTCAACATCGCCCTCTCGCAGGTGTTCAAGATCGGCTCGCTGCGCAACACCGTCGCGCTCTTCTACAACGCCCAGTCGGGTCTCCCGTACTCGGTGCTCCAGGGCGGCACGGACATCAACGGTGACGGCTACAACAGCAACGACCTCCTCTGGGTCGCGGCCAACCAGAACGACATCGTGCTGCGCGGCACCACCTGGGCGGAGTACGACGCCTGGGCGAATTCGCTCGGCCTGAAGCGGGGCGAGATCCAGAAGCGCAACTCGCTGCGCGCCCGCTGGAACCGGAGCCTCGACTTCCACTACGACCTCGAGCTCCCGATCAAGGTCGTGCGCACGCAGCTGTCGTTCGACGTCCTCAACCTGATCAACCTCATCGACAGCGACAAGGGCCTGATCCAGTACGTCGCGAACCAGACGTTCACCCCGCTCGCCTACCGGGGCATCGACACGGCCACCGGCAAGCCGATCTACGAGCCGAACTTCTCCGGTGCCCTGAAGGGTGACCGGCAGTACAGCGCCAACGACCTGCGTTCCCGCTGGCAGCTGAAGTTCGGTCTGCGCTTCAGCTTCTGATCCGTTCCGGCGGCCCGGGAGGGTCGCCGGCGCAGAACCCTGCGGAGGGGCCGCGCGAGCGGCCCCTCCGTTTTTCATTCAGCGCAGGAGGATGAAGAGGCCGGCGGCGGCGGCGAGCAGGGTGAGCGCGAGGACCGTGCCGTTGAGGAAGAGCGCGATCCGGGAGGCACCGCGGATCGCGGTCCGCCGGGTACCCACGAGCGCCAGCAGGGTACCGAGCATGGAGAGAGTCAGGGTGACGCCGACCGGGAGGGCGGCCCAGAGGTAGCGCGTCGGCGGGAAGAGCGGCGCGATCGCCCGGGCGATCGGCTTGCCGGCGAGCGAGGCGGCGAAGCAGACGAGCGCGAGGACGTGCCAGGCGTCCGGCGCCTCGACCGAGGCGTAGGCGCCGTCGATCTCCCCCGGCAGCGGCGAGGAAGAGGGCGGGCCGGCCGGCTCCTGGGAGCGTGCCGGGGGCAAGGCGTCAGGCCACCGGCGCGGCGAGGCGGCCGTCGAGGTCGAGTGCCGCGGCGGCCGCCTGCATCGCCGCAAGCACGTTGCCGACGTGGGTCCAGAGATCGAGCTCGCCGCCGAAGCAGACCCGCGAGAATTCGGTGGTCGCCTGCTCGACCTCCTCGCGGTTCACCCCGGCGGCGAAGGCGCGCTCCTTCCACCGCTTCTTCAGCGACTTGACCTCGACGTCCCGCACGTCCTTCGAGGGGCGGACGAGCGCCGCGGCGATGACGAGCCCGGTCACCTCGTCGCAGGCGAGCAGCGCGTAGTCGAGCGGCGCCACGGCTTCGACGCCGGTCCCTTCCGGGTTGTGCGCGAGGATCGCCTGCACCACGCTTTCGGGGACGCCCTTCTCGCGCAGTACCGGGATCCCCTCCTGCGGATGGCGATGGAGCTCGGGATGGATCTCCCAGTCCCAGTCGTGGAGGAGGCCGGCGAGGCCCCACTCCTCGACGTCGGCGCCGAGCCGCGCGGCGTAATGGCGCATCGCGGCCTCGACCGCCAGCAGGTGCCGGCGCAGGCCGGCGGCTTCGACGTGCGCGGTGACGAGCTCCCAGGCGGCGGTGCGGTCCATCGGCTCCTCCGGTCTCAGACGTCGAACTCCACGCCCTGCGCGAGCGGCAGCGACTCGCCCCAGTTGATCGTGCAGGTCTGCCGCCGCATGTACGCCTTCCAGGAGTCGGAGCCGGCCTCGCGGCCGCCGCCGGTCTCCTTCTCGCCGCCGAAGGCGCCGCCGATCTCCGCCCCCGAGGTGCCGATGTTCACGTTGGCGATCCCGCAGTCGCTGCCGGTGGCGGCGAGGAAGCGCTCGGCCGAGCGCAGGTTGAGGGTGAAGATCGCCGACGAGAGCCCCTGCGGCACCGAGTTGTGGAGCGCGATCGCCTCGTCGAGGGTCTCGTACTCGAAGAGGTAGAGGATCGGAGCGAAGGTCTCCTCGCAGGTGATCGGCATGTGCGGAATCGCCTCGACGAGGGTCGGCTCGACGAAGTAGCCGGGCCGGTCGAGCACCTTGCCGCCGTGGAGGATCCGCCCGCCCTGGGCTGCCGCCGCCTCGAGGGCGCGCCGGAAGTCGGCCACCGCGTCGGCGTGGATGAGCGGCCCCATGAGGGTGGCGGGATCGGCCGGGTCGCCGATGCGGATCGAGCCGTAGGCGCGCACCAGCCGCTGCTTCATCTCCGCGGCGATCCCCTTCTGGAGGAAGAGCCGGCGGGTGGTGGTGCAGCGCTGGCCGGCGGTGCCGACCGCGGCGAAGAGGATCGCCCGGAGCGCGAGGTCGAGGTCGGCGTCGTCGGTGACGACGATCCCGTTGTTGCCGCCGAGCTCGAGGATCGAGCGGCCGAGCCGGCCGGCGAGCCCGCGCGCGATCTGCTTGCCCATCGCCACCGAGCCGGTGGCCGAGACGAGCGCTATCCGCGGGTCGTCGACCATCGGCTGGCCGACCGCCCGCCGGTCGCCGAAGGCGAGGTTGAAGATCGCCGGCGCCTGGTTGGCGGCGAGCACCCGGGCGGCGATCCGGGTCACCGCCACCGCGGTCAGGGGTGCGAAGCGCGACGGCTTCCAGAGGTTCGAATCGCCGCAGACGGCGGCGAGCAGGGCGTTCCACGACCAGACGGCGACGGGGAAGTTGAAGGCGGTGATGATGCCGACCGGGCCGAGCGGATGCCACTGCTCGTACATCCGGTGCTGGGCGCGCTCGGAGTGCATCGCGAGGCCGTAGAGCTGCCGGGAGAGGCCAACGCAGAAGTCGGCCATGTCGATCATCTCCTGCACCTCGCCGAGTCCCTCGCTGCGGATCTTGCCCACTTCGAGGGTCACCAGCAGGCCGAGGTCCTCCTTGTGGGCGCGCAGGGCCTCGCCGACCTGCCGCACGATCTCGCCCCGTTTCGGCGCCGGCCAGGTGCGCCCCTCCTCGAAGGCACGCACGCTCGCCGCGGCGACCCGCTCGTACTCCTCCGGGGAACAGGAGCGGACGGCGGCGAGCGGCTCGCCGGTGGCCGGGTTGAGCGATTCGATCCGGGCGCCGGTGGTTTCGATCCAGTCGCCGTCGAAGGCGCCGGGGTTGTCGGGGGCGAGCTCGAGGCGCGCGAGCAGGTCGGAGATGGCGGAAGCGGTGAGCGCGGACATGGGGTTCTCCTCCTTTTCGGGAGTGGCGAAGCCAGCTCGGAGACGGAGACAGGATAGCGCAGGGGCAGGGCCGTCTCACCGCTTCGACGGGTAGGCGCTACTATCATCGGCGATCGTGACCGGCCTCCTGCCCGCCCTCCTCGTGCTTCTCTTCGCCTTCGGCTGCGGCGGGTTCGTGAGCGGCTGCGGGGCCTGGGCTGCGATCACGGGGCAGGCCGTCCTGCTGCTGGTCGCGGTCGCGGGTGGCGCGTGGGCTCTCGATCCGTGGCGTCTCGGGCGCCGTTGGCGCCTGCTGCCCTGGGCGACGGTGGCGGCGGCGGGGGTGAGCTGGGCGCTCTCGCCGGTCCCGCGGGCGGGGATGGTGGCGATCCTGCTGCTTCCCGCCTTCGTGCTCCTCCCGGCGGCGGTCGCGCGCGCCCTCGGCGGCGTCCGCCTCGAGCGCGGAGCATTGGTGCTCACGGCCGCCGCGGCGGCGGTGGCGCTCGTGGCCCTCGCCGATCCCGGTCTGCTCTCCGGGGGGCGGGCGCTGCGGCCGTTCGGCCATCACCAGCTCGCCGCCGCCTGGCTGGTCGCCTTCTTTCCCCTCGCGCTCCCGTCCCTTTCGCGGCGGGGGAGCGAACGGCTCTTCGGTCTCCTGGCCGCGCTCGCGATCGGCGGCGGCGTGGTCGCCACCCGCTCGCTGCTCGGTCTCGTCGCGCTGGCGCTCCAGGGTCTCGCCGGCTACCGGGGGGCCCGGCGGGCGTGGCGGCTCGTGCTCGGCGTCGCGCTCCTCGCCGCGGCGTTCGCCGTCCCCCGGGTCGAACGGGTGATCCGGGGCGACGACCCGTCCGCCTGGGCCCGGCTCGACTATGCCGCCGCCGCCGGACGCGGGATCGCCGCCCATCCGCTCGCCGGGCAGGGGCCGGGCGCGACGCCGTGGACGCTCGCCCGCTTCCTCGCACCCGGGCCTGGCCGGCGCCCTCCGGGAGAGCTCGTCGGCGATGTCCACTCCCTGCCGCTCGCCCTGGCCTATGAGCTCGGGTTGCCCGGCGCCCTCCTCGCCTTCGGCTCGCTCGGGGCGTTTGCCGCCGTGCGCCGCCGGGAGCGGCCCCGGTCCCGCGCCCCCAGGCTGCTCGACGCGGCCCTGCTCGGGCTCGGCGGGCTGGCGTTCGTGCTCCTCGGCAACGCGGCGCTGACGGTCCTGGCCTTGCCGGTGGCGGCGGCAGTGCTCGGCGGCGTCGCGCTCGCGGCGGGAAGGCCGGCGGGGGAGGAGATCGCGGGGTGGCGTCCGGGCGGCTGGATCGCGGCGGGCTGGATGCTGGTGGCCGCGGCGCTGCTCCTGCCGCTCGCCCGCGCGCACCTGGCCTACGACCGGGCGCGGGAGGCGCCGGAGCCGCCCGTGGCGATCCGCGAGCTGGGGCGCGCCGTCCAGGCCGACCCCGGCTTTCCCCTCTACCGGGCCCGGCGGGCGTGGCTCCTCGGGCCGGAGGGCGCCGAGGCGGCTCGCACCGCCGCCGAGCAGGCGGTGGACGTCGCGCCCCTCTGGCTCGCGGCGGGCGTGCTCGGGCGGGATGCGGAGCTGCCGTGGGCCGCCGCGGCGCTCACGCGCGCCTGCGAGCTCGACCCGCTCGGGGCGATGGCGCCGTTCCATCTCGCGCTCCTGGCACCGGGCGCTCCCCGCGCGCCGGCGCTCGCGGCCCGGGCGATCGCGGCCGAGCCGCGGCTGCTGGCGGCGCGCGTCTGGGAGCAGGAGCCGGAGCTGCTCGTCGCGGCGCTCGCCGCGCTCGAACGCGACGAACGCCTCGACCGCGGCTGGCGCGCCGAGCTCGTGGCGAAGGTGGTGGAAAGGCCGGCGGGAAGGCGGCGGGAGGCCGAGATCGGCCTCGTCTGGGACGGGAGCAACGGGGCGCCGGGCTCGCGCTACCTCTTCCGGCGGCAGCCCTGGTATGCGGAGCTCGGCGTCACCCCGGTCTGGCCCGATCTCGTCGCGAGCTTCTCGATCCCCTCGGCGGCGCGTCTCGCGACGACCGCTCCCGCCTTCTTCGCGCCGGCCGGGTGCGCGCCCTGACGGGCGCGCACCGGATTCAGGCGAGCACCCGGTCGAGCGCGCGCTCGACGCGCCGGAGGGCCTCGTCGGCCTCGGCGAGAGTGAGGCTGACCGGCGGCCGGAACCGGATCGCCCGGTCGCCGGAGGCGAGCCCGAGCACGTCGGCCTGGTTGAGGGCCTTGAGCGCCTCGCCGCGCAGCTCCCCGCTCGGCAGGTCGATCGCGAGGAACATCCCCAGCCCGCGGGCGTTGGACACCCGCCCGGGGAAGCGCCGCTCGAACTCCTGGAGACCGGCGAGCAGGTGGGCGCCGACCCGGCGGGCGTTCTCGAGCAGCCCTTCCTGCTCGATGATCTCGATGTACCGCTGGCAGCGGACCATGTCCACGAGGTTGCCGCCCCAGGTGGAGTTGATCCGGCTCGAGACCTTGAAGACCGAGTCGACGTCGTCGATCCGGTGGTTCGCGGCGACGCCGCAGACCTGGGTCTTCTTGCCGAAGGAGAAGACGTCCGGCTCGACGCCGTAATGCTCGAAGCACCACCAGCGCCCGGTGGTCGCGAAGCCGGTCTGGACCTCGTCGAAGATGAGCAGGAACTCGTGCTCGTCGGCGAGGCGCCGCAGCGCCCGCAGGAACTCGGGGCGGAAGTGGTTGTCGCCGCCCTCGCCCTGGATCGGCTCGAGGAGGAGCCCGGCGATGTCGTGCGGGTGCGCGGCGAGCGCCGCTTCGATCGCCGCGATCGCCTGCGCCTCGACCTTCTCGACCTCGGCCACCACCTCGGGGGTCACCGGGAAGCGCAGCTTCGGGTTGACGATCCGCGGCCACCGGAACTTCGGGAAATACTGGGTCTTGCGGGGATCGGCGGTGTTCGTGAGCGAGAGCGTGTAGCCGCCCCGGCCGTGGAAGGCCTGCTCGAAGTGGATGATCTGCGAGCCGAGCTCGCCGCGCCCGGCGGCGAGGTTCTTGCGGACCTTCCAGTCGAACGCCACCTTGATCGCGTTCTCGACCGCCACCGCGCCCCCCTCGACGAAGAAGAGGTGCTCCTTGAACGCATCCGGCACGGTGCGGGCGAAGGTGGCCACGAACTCGGCCATCTCGGGCGTGTAGATGTCGGAGTTGGCCGGCTTGTTCAGCGCCGACGGGAGGATGCGGGCGTGGAACTCCGGGTTGTCGAGGCCGGGGTGGTTGTAGCCGATCGGGCAGGTGGAGAAGCTGCCGAAGAAGTCCAGCACCTCGCGTCCCCGGACCAGGTCGAAGAGATAGGGGCCGTGGCTCCGGCGCAGGTCGAGGACGAGATGGTAACCATCGACCAGCAGGTGCCGCGAGAGCACGGCATGGACATCTTCCGGGGCGACGCGGGTGGACGCCGTCATGGAATCGCGCATGACTACCTCGTGGATCAGGATCCGACTCGGGGTTAGATCGGGGCCGGCCGACGCGGGCCGCCAGCTGCAGCCGGCCCACGCTATCACCCCGCCACGCGGCCGGTCAACGCGCGCGCGGAGGGGTGAGCGGCACTCCCGCCGGCACGAACTCGGCGGCCACCGCGATCCGGTTGCGCCCGGTCTCCTTCGCGACGTACATCGCCACGTCGGCGAGGCGCAGGAGCGTGCTCTTCGCGGTCTGCAGGTCGGCCTCCGGCGGCACGTGGCGGTGCAGGGTGGCGATGCCGATCGAGACGGTGATCCCCCGCAGCCCGATCGCTTCCGGCTGGATCTCTCCGGGCTCCGCCGAGAAGGTGGTCGCGACCACGGTCTCGCGCAGCCGCTCGGCCAGGGCCACCACCTCGCCGAGCTGCAGACGCGGCAGGGCGAGCACGAACTCATCGCCGCCGTAGCGCGCGAGCATGGCGCCGGGAACCGTCACCTGTTCGCGCAGCAGCCGGCCGACGTCGCGCAGCACCTGGCTGCCGGTGAGGTGCCCGTGACGGTCGTTGACCCGCTTGAAGAAGTCGAGATCGAGGAAGAGGAGCGCGAGGTCGCTTCCTTCGTCCCGCGCGGTGGCGATCGCGCGCTCGAGCCCTTCGTGCAGGTAGCGGTCGTTGAAGAGGCCGGTGAGGTTGTCGCGGCGCGCGAGCTCCTGCGCCAGCCGGCCGTCGAGGATGTTCTCGATCGCGATCGCGATGTAGCCGGCGAAGATGTGGAGCAGGTTGCGATCCGTCTCGTTGAAGCCCTCGGCACCGTGGCGGTTGACGAGCTCGAGGACGCCGCAGACGTCGTGCCCGATCCGCACCGGGATGGCGACCAGCGACTGGGTCGAGAAGTCGGTCACCGCGTCCACCTCGCCGGAGAAGAAGCGATCGCCGGTGGAGTCCGAGGTGTGGTACGGCTCGCCGGTGAGGTAGACGTGCCCGGCCACTCCTCTGGATGCCGGCAGGCGCTGGCCGATCAGGCGGTCGGCGCGGCTGCCGAAGGCCGCGACGAAGGTGAGCAGGTTCGCTGCCCGGTCGGGATGCTTCTCGCGGGGGTCGTCGAGGAGGATCGAGCCGGCTTCGGAAGGGACGAACTCGTTGGCCTTGGTCAGGACCGCCGCGAGGTTCGCGGCGAGGCTCATCTCGAGGACGGGAGAGGCCCGGCGGCGCTGGAGAAAGACCTCGAGCTCCTCGGCTCCGAGGATGTGGATTTCGGGGTCGGCGCTGCTCCGGTTCTCGCTCCTGGGCACGGCGCCGGAAACGATAGCAGAGGTTCCGAGAGGCCGGGAAGCGGGCGGCCGGCCGGGGCGTGCTAGGGTTGCGCGGGACTTCCGCGCATGAGCGTTCTCACCGGTATCTACCGTTCGTCGCTGGCGCTGCTCACCGACCTCTATCAGGTCACGATGGCCTACGCGCACTGGCGGGCGGGGACGACGCGCCGGGAGGCGGTCTTCCAGCTCTTCTTCCGCCGCCATCCG
>Ga0116147_1002006_pt1 | contig 21434 bp, 16 predicted proteins | sample AD_JPNHG3_MetaG_FD_89749 | JGI IMG/M metagenome (GOLD analysis project Ga0116147, IMG submission 89749) | Active sludge microbial communities of municipal wastewater-treating anaerobic digesters from Japan - AD_JPNHG3_MetaG | ecosystem: Engineered > Bioreactor > Anaerobic > Digestate | place...
AAAAAATTTACTAATTTAAAACCTTGTTAACATGAAAAATTTTGATCTTGCTTCAATGGGTGTTCATGAGATGAGCACATTGGAAATGAAAGAAACTGATGGCGGCATTATCTGGCTGCTTGTAGTAGCTGGAATAGTTCTTTTAGGAGCATCTTCATGCAGTGGTACAACAAATACATTTGTTAAGATAGATGCTGATAATTCCCAAGAAATCAAAAAAAATGGGTCAATGGCTGTCGATAGTACATTTTATGGGAATTAAGTTGCAATTAATTTTAATATTTCTAACTGAACAATTTAATAGAGCAGAATTTATGAAAGCAGGTGGAGGTTCCCACCTGCTTCAATAATTTAATAAGGATGTTATTTTAATTAGCACCTATAATAAACAAGAAAACAAAAGAAAACCATTAGACAAAATGGGTTCATAATAAAATCAATTTGACTTTTATGTGTAGAATTATTAATTCTTTTAGTAGATACTGCGAAAAAGGATTTGAAGGGAAAAAACAAATTATCTTGGTTATAATATATTTTTTTCTAATCACGCTCGATTTATTTACAACTTGGCTTGCATCTCCCGATCTTAAATATGAGTCAAACTTAATAGTCAAAGAATTTAAACTTAAATGGCCACATATAATAATATTAGCGTCAGTATTTGCAGTCGGGCTTAGTTTACTGTTTATAGTATTTTCCAGAAAACTGGCCAAAAAAATGAATAATTTTGTTTATCCTTTTGATTTCAGGCACGATACTTTTTTACGATTTATAATCTCGAAAGAAATATTGCCGACCTTTATAGTAACAAGTGCGTTTTATTCGCATATTTTTATTTCTTCTTGTACAGTTGTAAATAATTATTTGAACCATATCTACTTAAACAAACAAGGCAGCCCGTTGATCAATATTGCCACCGATTATGTGAAAATGGAAACCTTTTTTTATCCATATTTATTTTTATTTATAGACATAATTACAATACTCCTTGTAGTACTCTATTTGGCAAGAAGATATTATAAATTATTTCAGATCTATAACCTAAAAGTAGCCATACCGCCTAGAGGACAGATTAAAGTCTCAAGCGAGAAAATCTGATTTAAGTGTAAACGACAACTTCAGCCTTTTTTGGCAAAATACATTTGGCTTCACGCTCCCAAAAAAGTCTGAAGTTCGCGCCTTTTCCGGTTTGCCCCCGCGCCGGTTTGTTGGTTGATGGTTATTGCAGGGCTCAACGAGGACGTTGAGCCCAACCGGTATTCTGTGTGTTCGGCTGAACGTCCTCGTTCAGCCGTTTTGTTGGTAATGGTTTTATACAGGGCTCAACGAGGACGTTGAGCCCAACGGGAGTGAGGACGTTGAGCCCCAAAGTATGTTGTTTACGGTCGGGGTTGTCTCAAAAGTACATTCTTTCTTTTTTGGTTATGTTACTTTCTTTTGCTTCTCCAAAAGAAAGTAACCAAAGAAAAGGATCCCGGAAAAAAATTCAGATTTCCCCCCATTTGGGGGGAATCGAAGGGGGGCAAATATTGGTTCCCTGCCAGTCCTTTTTCCCTTATTCTACTTGTCTTTTATCTTTTGTTGTTCATTTTGTTTGCCCATCCATAAAAAAAAGGGTCCGGAAGGACGGGGAATCGATCCGGACCCGCAGGGTCTCTGCTCTGAATGAACCCTGGCTACGGCAAACTAGGGCGAATGCACGAGAAAAGGCAGCTTGGAATGCCACCATGAGCTAAAAACCTGTGGTACTAAACGCAGAAACCCGCATCTGTGAGAAAACCCGGCGAGACATATGTTGTTCTTTATGTTCATCCCGATTATAACTCTATTTTTCTAAACTCTCCTCTGTGGCAACATGACAACCATCATTCAAACTGCTGAAACCATCACAGCCCTTAAGTATATATGAAGAGGAATAAGTATCAAAAACCAGCGTATACCCCTCTGCCCGCATCTCACTCACAATCCTTTTTACAGTACGGCAGCTGGTGTCGAACCTTAAAGCCATTTCAGCAGGCGTACCCGTTGCCCTTAATCTGGCCAGGTTCAAAATCCTGGATTTAATAACAGATTTCTGAAACTTATCCATAACAGCAGACAAGAACGTAATTGTATTGCTTTCGATATAAAATTAAAAATTTTATCTGAAAAAACAATTAAACTGAAATAAAAAAATCAGAAAATCAACATAAAATTAATCAACATGAAATTAACAACATATTAACAGGTTTGTAATATGTAAGATTCAATATATCAACTCTGTAAAAATAGCTGTTGATAACTTTACAGAAAAAGGTGTCGATTTTTATTCAGGTGTATTTATGTTAACATGTTCAGAATGACGATTTTACAATCCGGGCAATATTATCCGACCGGCCGAGGGTGTAGTAATGTATTCCCGGCACTCCCATTTTAATCAGTTCTTTAGATTGCTGAACAGCCCATTCAATACCCACTTCGCGGGCCTCCTCATCGGTTTTGCACTTCTTAACCGCCCTGAAAAGATCATTGGGTATTTCGATATGAAATGTCTGAGGCAGCAGATTGATATCATTCAGCGCGGAAATGGGCTTGATACCGGGTATTATCGGCACCTCAATGCCCGCCTTTTTGCATTCGTCGCGGAACCTGCAGAAACGGTCATTGTTGAAAAACATTTGTGTTACAATGTAATGAGCGCCTGCATCCACTTTCATCTTCAGATATTCCATGTCGACCTGCCTGTTGGGTGCCTCAAAATGTTTTTCGGGATAACCGGCCACCCCGATACAGAAAGAAGCCGGCTCGGCATTCTCGATCGACTCTTCGAGATAAACACCTCTGTTCATGTCGGAAATCTGTTTTACAAGATCTGTAGTGTGCTTGTGCCCGCCTTTTTCGGGTATAAAGACACGGCTTCCTTTCTGCGGGTCGCCCCTGAGTGCAAGTACATCATTTATACCGAGGAACTTCATCTCGATAAGTGCGTTCTCGGTCTCCTCCTTTGTGAATCCACCGCACAGAATGTGAGGAACAACGGTTATATTGTACTTGTATTTGACCGATGCCGCCAGGGCTATGGTGCCGGGACGAAGCCTGACTATCTTCTTTTCGAGCAGGCCGTCGGGTCGTTCCCTGTAAATGGTCTCATTGCGGTGTGTGGTAAAGTTAATATAGGCTGGGTTGTATTCAAGCAGCCTTTCAATAGTCGAATAAATTCTCTCGATGCTGTGTCCCTTCAGGGGAGGAAGAAGCTCAAATGTAAATAATGGTCCCTTTGCGTTTTTAATCAGTTCAATTACTGTCATATTGTTTTCTAAAGATTAGGCGACAGCCACCTGGCTGCCTCGTTAATACTCATCCCTTTCCTTTCTGCATAATCCTTAAGCTGGTCTTCTCCTATTTTTCCTACATTGAAGTAAACCGACTGAGGGTGGGAGAAAACCCATGCGCTCACCGAGGAAACCGGAATCATTGCAAAGTTTTCCGTAAGCGTGGTGCCGGAATTCTTTTCAGCGTCAAGCAGCTGAAAGAGGGTCTTTTTCTCCGTATGGTCGGGGCAGGCGGGATAGCCTGGTGCCGGTCTTATTCCGCGGAATGCATTTTTAAAGAGATCTTCTGCCGCCAGGTCTTCCGAGGGAGAGAAACCCCATAGTTGCTGCCTCATTTTTTTATGCAGCAATTCGGCTGATGCTTCGGCAAGCCTGTCGGCCAGAATTCTGATCATGATTGTTGTGTAATCATCATTTCGGAATTCTTCCATTTTCTTCTCGTCGATAAATGCAGATGTCACAAGGGCCCCGATATAGTCATCTTTTCCTGAACCCGCGGGAGCTATAAAATCGGAAAGGCACAGGTTCGGGGTTCCTTTCTCCTTAATTTCCTGGTTCCTCAGGAAATGAAGGACCGCTGCGGACTCTTTACGGTCCTCATCGCGGAAAACAATTACGTCATCGCCCGATGCTGCGGCCGGAAAGATACCTGCCACCCCGCGTATTTTAATTATTTCCCTTTCACGGATCAGGGTTAGAATCCTGGCGGCATCGTCAAACAGTTTCCTGGCCTCCTCTCCCTTAACGGGATCATCAAACAGAGCCGGATATTTCCCGTTTAGTTTCCATGCAAAGAAAAAGAATGTCCAGTCGATATAGCCTGAAAGTTCTTCCACGGAGAATTCATTAATTACATGAATTCCCGGTTTCAGTGGACGGGGAGGAGTATACCCTTCGCCTGAAGGGGCAAAACGGTTGGCTCTTGCCTTTTCAAGGGTAAGCAGAGATCCTTTTTTATTGGCGGCTGAATGTTCCCTGCGCAATTCCTCATATTTTGCCGCCACTTTGGCAGAATACTGAGCCTTCTGTGTGTTGTCGAGCAGTGAAGCTATCACTCCTGCAGCCTTGGAAGCGTCCTTTACATGGACCACCGGCTGGTTGTAAGAAGGTTCTATTTTAACGGCAGTGTGTATCTCTGAGGTTGTGGCACCGCCTATCAGCAGTGGCTGGGACAGGCCTCTTCTTTTCATCTCGGAAGCGACGTGGACCATCTCCTCAAGCGATGGTGTGATGAGTCCGCTCAGGCCTATGATATCAGCTTCTTCCTTAACGGCATTGTCGATTATCACATCTGCCGGCACCATTACGCCGAGGTCCTTAACCTCGTAGCTGTTGCATGAGAGAACCACCCCTACAATGTTTTTACCGATGTCATGCACATCTCCCTTAACCGTAGCCAGGAGGATCTTTCCCGCTTTGGTCTTCTCCTTTCCTTCCGATTCCTTTTCTATAAATGGAGCAAGGTATGCCACGGCTTTTTTCATTACGCGGGCGCTTTTGACCACCTGTGGAAGGAACATTTTGCCGGCACCGAACAGATCGCCCACCTCATTCATGCCATACATAAGGGGTTCTTCGATGACCCTTATGGCTGTTGAGTATTTCTGACGGGCTTCTTCGGCGTCGGTTTCGATAAAAGCGTCAATGCCTCTTATCAGAGCGTGTTTGATCCTTTCCTCAACAGGCAGAGATCTCCATTCATCGGCTATCTCCTCTTTTTTCCCTTCCTGTTTAAGGCTTTCGGCATACTTAACCAGTCTTTCGGTTGCATCCTTGCGCCGGTTGAGCACCACATCCTCGGTAAGCCTGAGGAGGTTTGGCTCTATTTCGCTGTAAACCTGCAACATGCCGGCATTTACAATTCCCATGTCGAGCCCGGCGTTGATTGCATGATAAAGGAATACCGAATGCATTGCTTCGCGCACGCGGTCGTTGCCGCGGAATGAGAATGACAGGTTGCTGATGCCGCCGCTCACCTTTGCATAGGGGAGGTTTTTCTTTATCCATGCCGTGGCGTTGATGAAGTTCACGGCATAATTGTTGTGTTCTTCGATTCCCGTTGCTATAGCCAGAACGTTGGGGTCGAAAATGATGTCTTCAGGCGGGAAGCCTGCCTTGTTCACAAGGAGGTTGTAGGATCTTTCGGCTACTGCGATGCGTCTCTCCAGGGTGTCGGCCTGTCCCTTTTCGTCGAAAAGCATTACCACTGCTGCCGCTCCGTATTTACGGATCAGGCGTGCATACTTCAGGAATGTCTCTTCACCTTCCTTAAGGCTGATGGAATTGACGATGGATTTTCCCTGGATGCATTTAAGGGCCGATTCAATAACATTCCATTTTGATGAGTCGATCATCAGCGGAAGTTTGGCAATATCGGGTTCCGACATCACAAGATTGACAAATTTCACCATTGCCTTTTCAGAGTCGAGCATGGCCTCGTCCATACAGATATCTATCACCTGTGCCCCGCCTTCCACCTGGTTGCGGGCAATGGCAAGAGCTTCGGAGTAGTTCTCCTCGCGGATGAGCCGGGCGAACTTCATCGATCCGGAAACGTTGGTTCTTTCGCCTATGTTTACAAAATTGGTTTCGGGGGTAATCACGAGGGCCTCCAGTCCGCTCAGCCGGGTATATTTTTTAATTTCGGGTATCTGCCTTGGTATGCCCCTGGCTGCTTCTGCGGCTATTGCACGTATATGACCGGGCGTTGTACCGCAGCAGCCTCCAATTATATTTACCCATCCTTCCGAAATATAATCCCTTACAATTTCTGCCATGAATTCAGCCGACTGGTCATATTCGCCGAACTGGTTCGGCAGGCCTGCATTCGGGTGTGCGGAGACAAGGAATGGACTCTTTGCTGCAAGTTCCTCTACAAAGGGGCGGAGTTGTTCTGCACCAAGTGCACAGTTCAGTCCTATGCTGAAGAGGGGGAAATGCGAAACAGAAATCAGAAAGGCTTCGAGTGTCTGGCCCGTGAGAGTCCTGCCGCTGGCATCGGTTATGGTACCCGAAACCATTACCGGCAGCCTGATGCCCATTTCTTCAAACAATGTATCTATTGCGAAGAGGGCTGCCTTGGCGTTGAGGACATCGAATACAGTTTCCACAAGCAGAATATCAGCGCCTCCGTCAACCAGCCCGCGGGCCTGTTCGTGGTATGCCGATACAAGCTCATCGAATGTAACCGATCGTGCGCCGGGGTCGGTTACATCGGCCGACATGGAGGCTGTTTTATTTGTCGGGCCGAGGGTGCCTGCAACAAAATGGTTACCGGTCCCCGTTCTTTCTTCAAATTCAATCACCGACTCACGTGCAATTGATGCCGCCTGCCTGTTGATCTCATAAACAAGCTCCTGTGTGCCGTAATCGGCCATCGAGACGGCATTGGCATTAAAGGTATTGGTGGTGATTATGTCTGCTCCTGCTTCAAGATATGCTGCATGGATGCCCTTTATAACATCCGGCCTGGTAAGGACAAGGATGTCATTGTTCCCTTTCAGCGGCAGCGGGTGACTTCTGAAGCGTTCGCCCCTGAAATCTTCCTCGGAAAGCCTGTGCCTCTGGATCATGGTTCCCATTGCCCCGTCGAGGACGAGGATTTTTTGTGCTGCCAGCTCTGCAGGTGTTTTTTTTAATGTCATCAGTTTTTCATTAGTCATTCAGATAAAACCTTCTGTCGCGGCCCTTCCCGCTAAGGGAGGATCGACATTGTTTAAATCTCTTCTTCCCGTGTTGATTATAAAAACATCCATTGAGGGAAGTTGTTCTCTCAGTTCATATAAATTCCGGAGGTTTACCACACCGATAACATAATTCCAGGTCTTGCTTGTAAACTGTTCCGAAATTTCTGCGAATTTAAACAATTCCCTGTCGGCATCGTTTTTATACCTCAGGTAAATTTCAATCTTGTAATCCCTTGTATAGTCAGTTACAATTCCCTGCCGGAATTTTTTGTATTCGTACCTGTATCCGTATGAATTTGCCGAGATATCTGAAAGCACGGCGCTTCCTGTTGCATGACCGCCCGCTCCCTTCCCGCAGAAGAACTGTTTATCGGCAAAGGCGGCCTCGGTAATTACACCGTTATATTCATTGTCGACATTATACAGGTATTTTTCCGGGGAAATAAAACGGGGAAGCACGAAACTTGTGATAGTGTTATCATCTGTTTTGCCCACGAAAGGAACAAGCTTTATTTTAAGTCCTTTTTCCTTTGCGTAACGTATGTCGAAACGGGAAATATTCCGGATTCCGTAATGGAATACTTCATCAGGATCCAGGAATAATCCGTATGCATGTCCGGTGATTATGCAGAGTTTGTATTTGGCGTCCCAGCCGTCGATGTCGAGGGTGGGGTCGCTTTCCGCAAAGCCAAGTTCTATTGCTTCGCTCAGGGCCTGCTGAAAGGGGATATTGCCGTTATGCATCTTAGTAAGGATATAGTTGGTTGACCCGTTCAGTATCCCGCGGAGGGAATGTAAGAGTTCATTGTCGTAATATTCCTCCAGGTTCCTGATTATGGGGATGCTTGCGCCTGCCGATGCCTCATAGAGAAACGACACGTTGTATTTTTCCTGAAGTTCAACCAGTTCCCTGAAATGAGAGGCAATCATTGTTTTGTTGGCCGAGACAACGTTTTTGCCCCTTTTCATCGCTTCCGTTACGATTTCGTAAGCCGCAACAGGGTCATTGATCAGTTCCACAATTAGGTTTACGGATTCATCATCAAGGATATCATATTTGTTAAAGGTGAAGTGCTCCATGGGTATCCTTCTCTTTTTTGAAGGATCCTTAACGCAAATCCTTACTATGTCGGCTTTGAATCCGCAGCTGCTGTTGAGCACATCGTGCAGTCCCTGTCCCACAACACCATACCCGAAAAGCCCTATTCTTAATTTCTGGCGGTCAGTCATTTTAATGAATTTGAGTGATTATGAATAAACTTTCTAAAGATTTCTGAAACTTTCTCTGTTTCGATCAGGAAGCCGTCGTGTCCGAAGAAAGAATCAATTTCAGCATACTGTGCACCAGGCACCTGGCTGGCTACAAACTTCTGTTCCTCCACGGGGTAGAGCAGATCCGACTTTATTCCAAGGCAGAGAGTTCTCGCTGTCACCTGCGACAGAGCCTTTTCGACACCACCTCTTCCCCTTCCCGCGTTATGGCTGTCGGCCAGCTGGGTGAGCCGGTAATACGACCAAGCATTGAAACGCTTCACAAGCTTGTCGCCCTGGTAATCCTGGTAAGATGAGGCCCTGAAGGAAGTAATCTTCGTGTCGTCTTCCTCTTTTTGTGTTGTATTGTAGGCGTAGGGAGTCCGGTAGCTCAGAAGGCCGATCGACCGTGCAGCCCTTAGTCCTTTTTTCCCTCCTTCAGGATCGGTGCCGAAAAAGGTGGGATCGGCTTCGATGGCCAGTCTCTGCGACTCGTTAAAAGCGATAGCCCACGGCGACTGGCGGGCGCTTGATGCAATAAAAACCATATTCCTGATTAAACCGGGTACCATTATGCAATACTCCAGAGCCTGATAACCTCCTATGCTTGAGCCGATTATAGCATCAATGCCGTTGATTCCCAGGTGTTTCCTTAGTATTTCATGGACGTTTACCAGGTCGCGCACCGTTATCACCGGGAAATCGTTGAACCAGGGTTTGCCTGTGGAAGGGTTCACCGACAGCGGGCCTGTTGTTCCGTAGCATGAGCCAAGGATGTTGGCGCAGACGACAAAATACCGTGATGTGTCGAAAGCAAGACCTTCTCCGGTCATGCCGGGCCACCACGCGTCAACGTCGGAATTCGCGGTAAGAGCATGGCAGACCCAGATGACATTGTCTCCCGAAGAGTTGAGAGTACCCCAAGTGTCGTAGGCAATATCAAGTTCCGTGAAGGTATACCCTGTTTCTGTGGTAAAGGGTGATTTATGCCGCAGTATTTTCATGAGAGGGTATTGCTTATGGCCTGTTCGAAATCGTAGATTATATCGTCTATATGCTCGAGTCCGACCGAAACCCTGAAAAGTCCCGGTTCAATTCCGGCGGCCCGCTGATCTTCCTCCGAAAGCTGCCGGTGCGTGGTGGCTGCAGGCTGTATTATGAGAGTCTTGGCATCTCCCACATTGGCGAGGTGGCTTACGATATTAAGGTTCTCGACAAGTTTCGATGCTCTTTTCCTTCCTGCCTTGAGAACAAAGCTAAGCACGGCTCCTGCACCGCGGGGGAGGTATTTCTTTGCCAGTTCATGATGCGGACTGCTCTCAAGCCCGGGATAATTAACCTTTTCGACGCCGGGATGAGCTTCGAGCCACCTGGCCAGTGCCAGTGTGTTCTGAACATGCCTGTCCATCCTCAGCGAAAGTGTTTCAAGTCCCTGAAGGAACAGGAAAGAATTAAACGGGCTCAGCGAAGGCCCCAGATCCCTCAGTCCTTCCACTCTTGCCTTGATGATAAAGGCGATATTGCCGAATGCCGAGCCGGCGGAGAAGACATCTCCGAAAACCAGCCCGTGGTAACCCTCTGAAGGTTCAGTGAATGTAGGATAGTTCCCGTTGGTCCAGTCGAAATTTCCTCCGTCAACAATTATTCCTCCGATGCTTGTGCCATGCCCGCCGATCCATTTCGTTGCCGACTCAACAATGATATTGGCTCCATACTCAATTGGCCGGCAGAGGTATCCGCAGGCGCCGAAGGTGTTATCAACGATAAGTACTATGCCGTGTTTTTTGGCCACAGCGGCGACAGCCTCAAAATCGGGTATGTTAAACCCGGGGTTGCCGATAGTCTCCACATATATGGCTTTTGTTTTTCCGTCAATTTTTTCCTCAATCGCTTCAGGAGAAAGATCACGGGCAAACCTTGCCTCAATCCCGAAGGAAGGGAATGTTACCTTAAACTGGTTGAAGGTTCCGCCATAGAGAAAAGGTGAACTGACAAGGTTTTCGCCTTTTTTTATTATTGTGGTGAGGGCAAGGAACTGGGCGGCATGACCTGAAGAGACAGCCAGGGCGCCGGGTCCTCCTTCAAGGGCGGCCACTCTTTTCTCGAGCACCTCGGTGGTGGGATTGTTTATCCTTGTGTAGATATTGCCGAATTCCTTCAGGTCGAAAAGATTGGCGGCATGATCGGCATTCCTGAAAACGTACGAAGAAGTCTGGTAAACAGGAACAGCCCTCGAAAGTGTATCCTTGTCGGGCGAATGACCCGCATGTATCTGTAATGTTTCAAATCTGATTTTATTTTTATCCATGATAGTAAAAGATTATGATTATACATATGATTATTGAAACGGCCCGAAGCCCTGATAATGAGATCCCGGAAAGATAGTCCTGAAACCTTTTGGCGTGACGGATCTCACCTCTGCATGCACATAGGCATGAGAGGCATGATGAAATTCCGGTCGTTAAGATGAATTGCGTTCATTGTTCCGTGTTTATTTTATCATCTCCCGGCATTGCCGGGATTAGGTTTTGGCACCTTCTCCCGACAGGCCGGGATGGGTTGCCAGGGTTTCACAGAGCCTAATCTCTCCACCCTTCTTAATAAAATCAAACACTCTTTTTCTCAGGAAAGAATATTTGATTGACGGTGCGAAAATAAATAAGATTTTTTAAATACCAAAATTATTTTCGCTTTCAGACTGTAACCAATGTACCGGCAGGCCGGTATGAAAATAATTAATACTTTTGCTTTCATGATAATACCGTACCATGCAGAATTCATTGTATATCTATAACAGTCTTACGCGTAAAAAGGAAGAATTCAGACCTCTTAATCCGCCGTTTGCCGGGCTATATGTCTGCGGTCCTACCGTTTACAGCGATGCCCATCTTGGCCATGCACGTCCTTTCGTGGTGTTCGACCTGCTTTACAGGTACCTGCTCCATCTCGGATACAGGGTAAGGTATGTGAGAAACATTACCGATGTGGGGCACCTTCAGGATGAGGAAGCTGATGCGGGTGAGGATAAGATAATAAACAAGGCAAGGCAGGAAAAGCTCGAACCAATGGAAGTTGTTCAGAAGTATATGAATACTTTCCACAGGAACATGGAGCAGCTGAATACCCTTCCGCCCTCAATAGAACCAAGGGCCACGGGTCATATCATCGAGCAGCAGGAGTTTATTCTTAAGCTTATTGAATCGGGTTTTGCATACGAGTCGAACGGATCGGTTTATTTCGACGTCGGCAAATACAGCACCAGATATAACTACGGCAAACTGTCGGGCAGGGTCCTTGAAGAGATGCAGGCTGAGACCAGGACGCTGGAGGGCAGGGAAGACAAAAAGCACCCCTTCGATTTTGCGCTATGGAAGAAGGCAGAACCGGGCCACCTTATGCAGTGGCCTTCGCCGTGGGGAAACGGATTCCCCGGATGGCATCTCGAATGCTCCGCAATGAGTGTCAAATACCTTGGAGAGGTATTCGACATACACGGCGGAGGGATGGACCTGATGTTCCCGCACCACGAATGTGAGATTGCGCAGTCAACCGCTGCCCTTGGCCGGGAGTCGGTAAGATACTGGATTCATAACAACATGATCACCATCAACGGGCAGAAAATGGCAAGGTCGCTGGGCAACTTCATCACCCTGGATGAAATCTTCAGCGGCCGACACAAGCTTCTTGAACAGGCTTACAGCCCCATGACAATAAGATTCTTCATACTCCAGGCACACTACAGAAGCACCATTGATTTTTCCAACGAGGCTCTCAGGGCTGCGGGGAAGGGTCTCGAAAGGCTTATGAAGGCCTATGAGACAATCGGCAAACTTAAACCCGCAGAGTCATCGTCAGCCGATATAAAAGGCCTGGAAAACCGCTGCTACGAAGCCCTGAACGATGATCTGAACAGCCCCGTCCTGCTTGCCCACCTCTTTGAGGCTGTAAAAACAGTCAACGCAGTATATGACGGAACGGAAAGCCTAACGGCAGAAGATATTTTAAAACTGAAAGAACTGTTCAGAACTTTTGTCTTCGACATACTCGGTCTTAAGGAAGAGACGGAGAAAGGGGGAAGGGGAGAGCTTACCGGAAGACTGATTGAACTTTTGCTCGATATCAGGAACGAGGCAAGAAACAAAAAGGATTTCGCCACCTCGGATGCCATAAGAGACGGGCTGAAAAGGCTCGGCATAATTGTAAAGGACCGTAAAGACGGTGTTGACTGGGAATTAGAATAGAGAGTCGGTTTATGGGGAAGATAACAGGGCCGTACCGTTCGGTGGCCGTCGACATAGGCGATGTGCCAATGGGGGCAAACCACCCCATCAGAGTACAGTCGATGACAAACACCGACACGCTCGACACCGCGGCATCGGTAGCCCAGTGCATCAGGATCATTGAGGCCGGGGCCGATTATGTAAGGCTGACTGCCCAGGGAATCAGGGAGGCGGAGAACCTGGCTGAAATTAAAAAAGAGATCAGGAGGGCAGGCTTCCGGACACCGCTCATTGCCGATATTCATTTCAATCCGGCAGCTGCCGAGAGAGCCGCCGCAATCGTTGAGAAGGTGAGAATCAACCCCGGAAATTACGCCGACAGGCGTTCAAAACCTGTTTTATCACTTCCCGAAAAGGAATATAACCTGGAACTTGAAAGAATCCATGAAAGACTGCTCCCGCTGATAAAAATATGCCAGGCGAACGGCACTGCTGTCCGCATAGGAGTAAATCACGGGTCTCTTTCGGAAAGAATACTCGACCGTTACGGAAATACACCTGAGGGGATGGCCGCGTCGGCTATGGAGTTCATAAAGATATTCACGGCGGAAAATTTTAAGAAGCTCGTGCTGTCGATGAAATCGTCTGATATCTCCGTCATGGTTTCGGCAACAAGGTTGCTTGTTGAGATGATGAAAGAGAAGGACCTTGCCTTTCCCCTGCACCTCGGCGTTACCGAGGCAGGAGAGGGGGAGGATGGCAGGGTCAGATCTGCCGCCGGCATAGGGGCTCTCCTGTCGGAAGGTATCGGAGATACAATCAGGGTATCGCTTTCCGAAGACCCTGAGAAGGAAATACCGGTTGCAAAACAGATTGCCGGCCTTTTCCCGAGAAATATTACAGCCGGCGGTGCAGGCAGTGTTCCAGAGTTTCGCTCCCCGGCCAGGGCGCCGGCTCTCTTCGGAAAAATAAATGGACCGCTGGTAACGGCGATGATGACAAGATACGGCTTACCCGGCCCTGAGATGTACCGGGAGGCAGGTTATAAAATCGATGAGAAGAGAGGGATCATCACAAAAACAGACAGTAGCGCCGATCTGTTAATTGTTTCACAGATCCCGGAGAGTATCCCGGAAGAGGTTTACCTTGCCGTACCGTATAAGATATGGCAGGCGAACAGGAATATCAGGAACCTGTTTCCGGTGTTTTCAGCCGGGTCAATAAGCGGGGAGTCCAATAAATCGGACAGGCTCAATGTGGTATTCACCGGTCCGCTCTCCGGCGGAGAACTGCCTGTTGATGAGGACCCTTCGGCCACTCTGTTGATTTTTACCTGGAATGCCGTTTCGGAAAGAGAAGCGCCTGTCGCTTTTTTTGAGAAAATGAAAGAAGCGGGGAAGAACTTTTACGTTGTGCTCAATCCCGTCTTTAATGAGAACAGTTATGAGGAACTGCAGGTGAAGGCACCCGCTCTCCTGGGACGTTTCCTTGCAGGCCGGCAGGCCGGCGGTATATCAATTACCAACAACGGCGATATACCTGCATCGGGAATAAACAGGTTATGTTTTTCAATCCTGCAGTGTACCGGACTGAGGATTACACGTACGGTGTATATTTCCTGCCCGACATGCGGCCGCACAAAATTCAATCTGCAGGATGCTGTTAGGAAGGTGAAGGAAAAAACCTCTCATTTCCGCGGTCTGAAGATTGCCGTGATGGGTTGTATAGTGAACGGGCCGGGTGAGATGGCCGGAGCCGACTGGGGATATGTGGGTGCAGCCCCGGGGAAGGTGCATATTTACAAAGGATCCGAACCAGTTCTGAAGAACGTTGACGAATCGGCTGCGGCCGATGAACTGCTGAGACTGATAGAAGAGGATCAGGCAAGCCGGTAATCGAGCTGTTTCTTCTGAAGATCGGCCTTCACAACCTCAACCTTCACCCTGTCGCCCAGCTGGTACTCCTTACCCAGACGCCTGCCCCTGATACAGTAGTTGCTTTCGTCGTATTCGTAATAGTCATCCTCAAGGTCCCTGATATGAATCATCCCCTCGCACTGGTTCTCGATGATTTCGACATAAATGCCCCATTCAGTAACACCCGAGATTACCCCCTCGTAAACATTCCCGATTCTTTCAGACATATACTCAACCTGTTTGTACTTCACCGAAGCCCTTTCGGCTTCCATAGCCAGTCTTTCCATTTTGGATGAGTGTTCGCACAGCTTTTCATATTTTTCCTTTCCTCCGGGGTTCTCGTGGCTGAGGTAGGATGTAAGAAGTCTGTGCACCATCATGTCGGGGTAACGCCTGATAGGCGATGTAAAGTGTGTGTAATATTTAAATGACAGGCCGTAATGGCCGATATTGTCGGTTGAATAGACAGCCTTAGCCATTGCCCTGAGGGCGAGTGTCTCAATTAGATTCTGTTCTTTCTTTCCCCCCACCTGATTAAGCAGTTTATTCATCGATTTCGGAAGAGTGGCTTTCCCATCGCCTTCAAGTTTATACCCGAACCGTTGAATAAAGTGGCTGAAGGAATCTATCTTTTCAGGGTCAGGCTTGTCGTGAATACGGTAAACAAATGTTTTTCCCTTAAGGGTTTTTCCGATATATTCCGCAACTCTTCTGTTGGCCAGCAGCATGAATTCCTCGACAAGCTGGTTGGCTGTTCCCATGTCGCGGAATTTTATTCCCAGCGGTTTTCCTTCCTTGTCAAGCTCAAACTGCACTTCAATTCTTTCGAAGAAGAATGAGCCGGCGGCAAATCGTCTTTTGCGGAGTATCTGTGCAAGCCGGTGAAGTTCAAGCATCTGGTCTTTCATGTCACCTTCGCCTGTGTCGATAACCTTCTGTGCCTCGGCGTAAGAAAATCTGCGGTCTGAATTGATGACCGTGCGGCCAAACCATTCTGATATTATTTCGGCGTTGTCGTTTAGTTCAAAAACAGCCGAATATGTAAGTTTATCCTCTGCAGGGTTAAGTGAGCAGATATGATTTGAGAGTCTTTCAGGCAGCATCGGCACCACCCTGTCGACCAGGTAAACGGAGGTTGCCCTTTGCCGGGCTTCGTTTTCAAGAAGTGACCCCGGTTTTATATAATGGGTTACATCGGCAATGTGCACACCCACTTCGGCGTTTCCGTTTGGTAATTTTCTGTACGAGATAGCATCGTCGAAATCCCTGGCATCGGCAGGATCTATGGTGAATGTGGGTACCTTCCTGAAGTCGCGCCTTCCTTTCAGGTCATCTTCCGTAATTTTATCGGAGATTTTAGCTGCCTCATTTTCTATTTCGGGAGAGAATGCATATGGCAGTTCAAACTCGGCAAGTATTGCATGCATCTCTGTCTCATGGCGGCCTGGATAACCGAGCACCTGTATTATCTCGGCTGCCGGGTTCCGTGATTTTGTATCCCATTCCACCACCCGCGCTACGGCCTTCTGCCCCTGTTTTGCCCCGTTGATTCCCGACTCCGGGATAAAGAGGTCAAATGGCATGTTTTTGTTGTCGGGCACAAGAAATGCAAAATTTGATACTATTTCCACTGTACCGACAAATGTGGATTTTGCCCTTTCGATTATTGAAACCACTTCTCCTTCGGGCCTTGCACCTTTCCGGCGGGCATAGAGCTTCACCTGCACCTTGTCGCCATGCAGCGCGGTTCGCAGATTCTTTGCCGAAACAAATACATCGTCATCCAGTTCATCGGAAACAATAAAGCCGTATCCCATTCTCGTCAGGTCGACCGTGCCTGTTATCGTGCCTCCTCCGGTTTCTTTAACATAAAATTTGTGGTGGCGGGTTTCAAGTATCTCACCCCTGCCGGCAAGGTCGGACAGACACTGCAAAAGCTCTTTGCGCCTGTGCTCCCCTTCAATGTTTAACTTCTTGGCTATCTGTTTATAGTTATACGACTGGCCGGCATGACGGCTCAGAAATTCTTTTACAAGTGCCTGGTATTCAGATGATGCAGTTTTTTCTTTCTTGTCTTTTTTCTTCTTTTTACTCATTAAAACGGTTTTTGCAAAGGTAAGAATTATGAAAGGTTTATTTTCCTACATTTGAAAGATTATGGGTTCAATGGTCTCTCTTAAGCAGATACCGGTGCATTCAGCCTCTGTTGTAACAAGAAAAACAGGTGAGGAGTATGTTCTTGTACCGGTAACGGGAAACATAGCCGATATGGACAGCATTTACACTCTTAACGGCACAGGGGCGTTTATCTGGGAACAGATAGACGGGAAAAGCAGTCTGGAGGAGATTGCGGACAAATTAACCGAAGAATATGATACTGACCGTGATACTGCCGGAAAGGATGTGCTGGCCTTTATTGAGAATATGATAAGAATAAGGGTAGTGGAAATAAAAGAGGCCGGATAGTATTTTTCCCGGTACACCGTATTAATATTGTTAATGGATAAGTTCTGCCTGAATATTGCAGGGTACGTGATAAAGGTGGAGAGGTCTGCGGGGGGACCCGTGCTTATGCCTGCACAGAGGTTCAGGAAGAGTTTTACGACAGGTGACGGTTTTGATTACTTAATCCGTGTGCACAGGGGCGGATGTTTAATACCGCCTGGTGCAGAAAGGGTGTTTAACGCCCCGCTTGTGGAGGAGACGGACGGCCAGACTGTTATAAAAAGCCATGAATTCTGGAGCATCCATAAAAAGGATAATCTGATTTTCATAAAGACAATATTCCCTCACAACCCCGGCATGCACTCGGGAATGCTTACCATTTCGCGTCACCCGGGAGTGTGGGATCTGGAACTTGCCACTGATGACAGCATAGCCGACCCTCTGGCCTGGCCGCTCGACGGACTGCTGCTGTATTACCTCACCGTATTTAACGGCGACATAATGATACATGCCTCGGGAGTCGATTATAAAGGCAAAGGATATATTTTCAGCGGTGTTTCAGGTAAAGGAAAATCAACAATGGCCCGCCTGTGGGAAATGGCCGGAGCAAAAGTAATTCACGACGACAGGCTTATAATAAGGAGAAAAGAGGGAGAGATTTTCTTTTATAACACCCCTGTGTATGATGACGACGAACCCCGCTCGGCAAGACCTGCCGGCATTTTCCTCCTGGAGCACGGTAAACAGAATATGATTGTGCCTCTTGATGGTTCAAGGGCCGTAAGCAGCGTCATGGCAAACTGCATTCAGCATAACTGGAACAGCGAAATAATATCTGGTCTGATGGAATCATTGTCGGAGGTATGCGGGAAAATACCGGTATCGAGACTATATTTCAGGCCGGAGAGCAAGATTGTTGAATTCATACTTGGAAATGGGCAAAACTGAAAGGCAGCTTAACGACCTGAAGAATGTCAGCCTCGGGTTGCTGGCGGAAGGCAAAACAATCCGGATAAGGGCTCACGGATACAGTATGTATCCTGCCGTTAAGCCGGGAACGGTTATACTTATTGAACCCGTCAGGAAAAAAGGGCCCCCCGCCCCTGGAGAGATTGTGGCGATAAAAAGGAAAAACGGTATAATTGTCCACAGGATAGTAAAGGTTATAAATGAAGAAGGAAAGCGGAAGTATGTTGCAAGGGGCGACAGCAACGCTTACCCCGACCCGCCGGTTGATGCGGAAATGATCGTCGGACGTGTGACAGGGGTGGAAGGACTGGCATTTATGCCGGAAGACTTTAAAAAGAAACCCGCGTACTTCATTAACAGACTGAGGGTGATTGGCATACATTTACGAAACAAACTGAGAGGCTGAAATAATCATGAAAAGACTTAAGCTTCTTAATGAATCCCTGAAACTGGTATGGAAGAGCGCTCCGGGCTGGACACTTGCAAGTTCGGCAGTCTCTTTAGTACGCAGCTTTCTGCCTCTTATACTGCTTTTCCTGGTTAAATCTCTAATCGATCATGTCACCGCAGCAGTGAACGGGACGGGTGAAATTACAATGACGGGTATACTGAAGGTTATCACCGCTGTGACCGTCATCTTCCTCGCCGATGAAGTAACCGCCGAAGCTTCGGGCTACTTCAGAAAGAGACAGTCGTTCAGGCTGGAGGATTATATGTACCGGCTGCTTCATTTCAAGGCGTCAGGCCTCGATCTGATAAATTTCGAAAATCCTCCCTATTTCGATAAACTGGCCCGCGCAGTAAGGGAGGCTACCTGGCGGCCCAATAACATCCTGAATAATTTCATCTCCCTCTTCAGGGGATGCATCTCGCTGCTCCTGATGGCAGGCTTGCTTTTTACACTGAGCTGGTGGGCTGCCCTGCTGCTGGTTGTGGTAAACATACCCGGTATCTGGCTGAGACTATTCTTCTCGTCAGTACTTTATGAATTCAGGAGAGGTCATACACCGGAAGAAAGAAAGGCAGCCTATTTTAACTGGATTCTTACAGGCGACCGGCCTTCAAGGGAAATAAGACTATTCGGAACAGGCGATTACTTCACATCACTCTTCAGGAAATACTTTTCCTCGAGGATGGAAAAAGAACTGGCGATTCTGAAGAAGCGCGCAGTTATTGATGCCCTGACAGGTATTATTAAAGCTGCCGCACTTTTTGCCGTTTTGTATATGGTGACTGATAAGACCCTGAAAGGAGAAATAACCCTTGGAGGAATGGCTATGATGGTTCTCGCATTCAGGCAGGGTCTGGTCAGCCTCCGTGAAATCCTTACATCGGTGGGTGGCCTCTATGAGGACTCGCTTTTTACGGGAGATATTTTTGAGTTTCTTGATCTGAAGGAGGATATAAAGGCAGTTGAGCCTGTTGCGGCCATCACCCGGCTTAAATCGGCAATAAGTTTTGAGAATGTCTCCTTCAGGTATCCCGGCAATGACACCCCCGCCATTGTGAACATCAACCTGAGGTTACCGGCAGGAAAAATCACCCTTCTTGCCGGCAGCAACGGATCGGGCAAAAGTACCCTTGTGCGCCTTCTGTGCAGACTTTACGACCCGGATACGGGAAATATTTATTTTGATGGTCACGATATCAGGCATTTTAATCCGGCGGAGTACCGCAGACAGTTTTCCGTACTTTTCCAGGATTTTATGCTTTATAACCTCACCGCTGGGGAAAATATAAGTCTGGGAGATATTTATTCCGGCGGCAACATGGATAAAATAAGGAGAGCAGCCGCAAACGCAGGGGCCGATAAGCTGATAGAATCACTGCCAGCCGGTTACGACACCGGGATTGGCCCACTGTTCGATGCAAGCCGTGACCTTAGCTGGGGCGAATGGCAGAAAATAGCCCTGGCCAGAACATTTTTCAGGGATGCCCAGGTGGTGATCCTCGACGAACCGTCATCGGCCATCGACTCCGAAACGGAAATTGAAATTTTCAGCAGGCTCAGGGATGCACTGAAGGGCAAAACGGTGCTTCTGATAAGCCACAGGTTAAACACAGTAAAACTGGCTGACAATATAATTGTCCTTGACAAAGGACGCATTGCCGAAACAGGCTCCCACAGCGAGCTGATTGATCTGAAGGGACGATATTATGAATTGTACATGCGCCAGAAGAGGATGTACACTGATGGTTAAAATGGCAGAAATAAGGAATGAGGAGATACTGCTGCTGGGTCTCAGCCGGCTTCATTTCAATGAAGAACTGACAGCTAAAATTTCGGCCCTGACCGAAAAAATTGATGACTGGGGTTACTTTACCCGTCTTGCCTCGGAGCACGGAATCGCCGCTCTGGCTTATTATAACCTGCAGCAATTGGACCTTGCCGGGAGAATACCGAAAGAGAAGGCGGAAATGCTCCATGCTGCCCATTTGCTGAGCATCACCAGGAATGCTTTTCACCTGACCGGCGCTGAAGAAATAATCTCCCTTCTGAACAGCGCAGGGATAAAATCGGTACTGCTGAAAGGGCTTGCCCTCGAAACGACAGTTTACGGAAACAAAGGGCTCAGGCAGATGACTGACGTCGACCTGCTCATAAGCCGGAACGATTATCTAAGAGCGGGAAACATCCTTATGGAAAACGGATTTGATTCCGCCGGACTGAAATCGGGGCTTCATAAGCCGATAATGGCATGGACGGGGAAACATCTCCCTTCGCTGCTCAGAAACGGACTATCGGCCGACATTCATCTTGAGCTTTTTCCGGGCAGGAAAAACTCCCTTACATCCATGATGATTGAATCGGCCAGGGAGATAAAGCTTGAGCGGGTGAAAGCCTTTGTACCCGACCCGCAGCTGATGTTTCTTTATCTTGTAAGGCATCTTTATAACCACGAACTGAATGAGGAATCGCAGCTTCGTCTTTATGCCGATCTTGTAGCGCTTCTGGAAGTACACAGTGAGGAAATATTGAACTATGAATTGCTGAAGTATGCAGGTGAGGCCGGGATGAGTAAAATACTGGCCTGGAAGCTGGAGCCTCTGCGCGACCTATGGGGCCTTGACTTCCCACCGTGGCTTAACGATTTCATTGGCAGGTGGTTTAAACCTGAATCGGTTAACAGGTTTATTTTCTTCCTGAAGAGCCCGAAGGGTAACCCCGTTACACACCCCGGAAGGGCTTACAGAAAGATTATCTCGGAGATACCGGGCATTCACCGGAAGGCGCTCTTTATACTGGGGGATATCTTCCCCTCAATAGGCTTTATGAAGGAGAGATATAATGTAAAAAGTACACTTAAAGCCCTTATGTATTATCCGGTAAGGCTTGGCAAAATGCTGCGGCTGATAAGCAGGTAAGAAAGGATCAGCTGATTTTAAATTCTTTTTTAAGCCGGTCTACATAGTCAAGTTTTTCCCAGGCAAAGAATTCGACCTTTTTACGGTACACTTTTCTTCCATTGCCGTTAACGGCCACCGGTTTGCTCCCTTTCACTTCGTAATATACCTCAACTTCTGCGGTATATGGATCCCTGCCGAAGTGGCCGTAGGCAGCAGTTGGCAGAAACACCGGATTTTTCAGTCCGAAGCGTTCAACAATGGCATAAGGACGCAGGTCGAACAGTTTGC
>Ga0116147_1002013_pt1 | contig 21403 bp, 21 predicted proteins | sample AD_JPNHG3_MetaG_FD_89749 | JGI IMG/M metagenome (GOLD analysis project Ga0116147, IMG submission 89749) | Active sludge microbial communities of municipal wastewater-treating anaerobic digesters from Japan - AD_JPNHG3_MetaG | ecosystem: Engineered > Bioreactor > Anaerobic > Digestate | place...
ACCTCCGGAGCGATGGTCTTTGCGATCTTTTTGCGGTCGCCGAAAGGCCTCAGCAGAGAGCGGTACATGATTTCCCGCTCGGGTATGCCCGCGACGAGCGTATCGGAGGATTCGACGCGGATCTCCTCGAGGAGACCGGCAATGTCTTCGCCTATGGGGCGAAGCGCCTCGTAGCGCTCGTTGTACTTCCGAGGCACGGATAAGAGCTTCTCCATGGAGAACTCCGCGAGTCCCGACCTGATCTGGCAGGCGCTCACCGATATGTTATCCCAGTAAATACCTATGGTATATCGAGCCATGATCCATCCTGAGTCTTGAAATGAAAAAGTCAGTATATCTTATAATACACTATCCGCACGTCACTTTGGAAGCGCTGAAGGACCGCTCTGACGTTGATCCGGGCGCCGGACGGCATATGTCCGTTGACATCCGCGCTGAACATGCTGCTTTTGACATCCAGATTTTTTTTGATCCACGCCATCTCGTCGGAAGGATCGCTCAGATCCAGCCCCTGAATGCGGCCGATGTCCTGCTCGTTCAAAAACGGCCTGCCGTCTTCGATGCTCTCCGCGACGTCCTCGGTCATATACGTGCGCGACATGCTCATGAGCACGACCGAAGGCGCGGTGTTGATGTTTATCTTTCCGCCGGTGCCTACGGTTACGTAATCTCTGATCCCGTGATAGTTTTCCGTGCCGTAATAGTATTCCGGTTTCATCCCTTTCACAAGAAGGATTTCCTCCGGGGCGTCCAGCGGCCCGTTCTTGCAGATATACGGCGGGTCGAGAGACCGATAGTAGTCGCTTTCCGCGCCGCCGAACTCCGGCTGGTCGTCCGCGTCCAGCCAGTCTTTGAGCGATTTGGCCAGCTCGTCGAGCTCTTCCGACGTGATGTCTATCTCGAGCAGCTCGAAAAGATACTTGAACTGCGCTTCCCGGTACACCTGCTCGCCTTCGGTCACAAGGCTGTTCAGATCGATCTTGCCGCACTCGTCCGCCAGGGTGCCGCCGAAGGCAGGGCCCTCGAGATATGCTGAGGCGGCCAGCGCGTATTCGCTGAAGCTTCCCCATTCCTCGTCATCGGCGTCGTAGGAGGGATCGTCGCTCTTGAGGATGGCACGGGCGGCCTCGACCCCGGCGCGGGCGATGTGCTGGGCCTGCACGGAATCCCGGAAATTATACGCGAGCTCCATGTCGAGGCCCTGATCGGCGCTGAAGGTGATCACCATCGCCGTGAACAGGGCGACAGTGGCGAGCACCAGCAGGAGCACGACGCCCCGCCTGTCAGCCAGGATGCGCATCATCCCTCCTCTCCCGGGCTCACGGTGAGCTTCAGCTCGGACAGCGGAAGGTAGGCCGAACCGGTGAACACAAACGGCTGGGACCCTGCGTCAAAGGCGATGGTCACCTTCACCTGCTCCGGCAGGGCCAGCTTTTCGTTGAGATCCCACTCGTCCTTCTCATTGCCGTCCTGATCCACGTACACGATGTTCATGGAGATGATGTTCTCGGCCACCTCCATCTCCTGTGGGGACTCGCTCGCACCGTAATGCGGCAGGGGGTCTTCCGAGCGTATCAGGACATAGCGGTCCTGTGAGGACTCCATCTCCTTGAGATAGTACCCCACCTCGCAGAGCCCCGCCGTCTTGCCGGGAAGCCCCAGATCGGCCGCAGTGGTGAAGCGGATGCTGTCCAGGTCGGTATCGGCGTCCTTCTCGTCCGTGCCCGTGAAGCGGTACAGGGAGAGCTCCTCTTCGTCCAGGGTCCTCGAGGACCCCTCCGTCGCCGGCACGTAGGAGCAGATCAGGTCTTTCATCATGCGGTCCATCACGATCCTCACCATCTGGTAGGTGTGCCTCTGCTCGCCCACCGCCTCGATGGTGCGGTGAGACTGGAAGAAGGCCAGGTTCACGATGGTCAGAGCGATGGCCGCGATGGCGATGGCCATGAGCAGCTCGATGAGGGTGAACCCCCTACTTCGAGGAAACGAATACGACGAAATCCGTCTCAAGATTGCCTTTCTCCCCCCACTTGACGGTGAGCGTATATTTAAAGTATCCCTCCAGCGGCGTGGACTCGATCTTCTCCACATACCGGTATTCCGGAAAGTCCTCCCCGAAATCGCCCTCGTTGTTGCGGGGGAGCCTTGCGTCGTCTCCCATGACCTCGGCGATTTTCTGCTGGGCGAGCAGCGTGGAGGTGGTGACGAACTTCGACCGGGAGGCCATGTCCACGGACTGATGCGCCGCCTTGAGAAGCCACAGGAAGGTGATGCTCAGGATGACCATGGCGATGAGCACTTCGAGGAGGGTGAATCCTTTTTTATCAGCCATGCCTGATCTCTACATAGTGGTCGTATATCTTCAGCATGCCCGAGAAGGGCTTGATGATGACGGTATAGATCTTTCCGAATTCCCCTTCCAGATAGATCACCCCCTGCTCGATTACCCCCTCGGGCGTCACCAGAATGTCTAGGTGCCCCTGGAGCTTTTCGCTCTGATAGGGGCTCTTGACGCTCTTGAGCTTCACTCCCCGGGGAAGCTCCTTTTCCTTGAGCATGTCCGGGCTCTCGCCTGAGCTTTCGGGCTTCGGATACAGGCCGATCTTCGCATTGTCCATATCGAACCGGACATAGTAGTGCCTGTGCTGGGTCACGGCCGTGGACCTGGCGAACTGGAGGATCGTGAGGATCTCCCGGGTGGCCTTGTCCATGCTCGAAGACGAGATGCCTGTGTAGAGCCTGGGGCCGACATAGCCTATCGTGATCCCCAGGATCGCGATGACGATGATCAGCTCCAGGAGGGTGAACGCCCTAGTTCCGGCCGGCCGTCTCGGGTTCCCAGTTTCCGATATCCGCATCCTTGCCCTCTCCGCCGGGCTGGCCGTCCGCTCCGTACGAGAACAGATCGAAGCCGTTCGGATTCCTCACCCCGGGGCAGAGGTAGCCGTAATCGTAGTTCCAGGGGTCTTTCGGCACTCTCGGCTTGTCCAGATATCCGCCCTCCCGCCAGTTCCGGGGAACGTTCCCGCCTACGGGCTTCTCCACCAGGGCCTTGAGCCCCTGCTCCGTGGACGGGTAGTCGCTGTTGTCGAGGCGGTACATGTTCAGCGCATTCTCCAGGGCCTGGATCTGCACCCGTGCCTGGGTCTGCCTGGCCTCGTCGGGCCTTCCCATGATCTTGGTGCCCACATACGTTGCCAGAATGCCGAGTATGACGATAACCACCAGCAGTTCCAACAGGGTAAAACCCTTGTCCTTCATGGTATGTTCCTCCAATCTAACGGACTATGGTGCTCATCTCCAGCATGGGCAGGAGTATCGCCAGCACGATGGAGCCCACAACGGCTCCCATGAGCACGATCATGACCGGCTCGAGAATCGAGGTCAGCCCCGCCACCGATGTCTCGACATCCTCCTCATATGCTCCCGCCGCCTTGACGAGCATCTCTTCCAGCGTTCCGCTCTTTTCGCCGGTGCTGATCATGTGAATGATGATGGGCGGAAACACGCCGGATTTCTTCAGCGGCGCGGCGATGCTGGAGCCTTCCATGACCTCTGAGATCGAGTCTTCGATGGAAGCTTCCATGACCTTGTTCTGAACGACGGTCTTGACGATTTTCAAGGCCTCGATGATGGGCACTCCCGAGGTGAGCAGGGTGCCCAGTGTTCTCGCGAACCGTGCGACCGAGATCTTCCGGTAGATGGCGCCGTATACCGGCACGTTCATCCGGAACCGGTCGAACCGCATGGCCCCCCGCTCCGTCCGCCTCCACCTGAGGAACAGGACGACCGCAGCAATGGCAACAGAGGCTATGATCCACCATGTCATGCCGAGGAAATCGCTCACCCCGATGAGGATCCGGGTCGGCAGCGGCAGCACCTGCTCCATGCTCTCGAACATGCTCACCATCTTGGGCACCACCGACGTGAGGAGGTAGAAGAGAACGATCACGGACACCGCGAAGAGCACCACGGGGTAGATGAGGGCGGCACCCACCTTGGACCTGAGCCGGTGCTGGCCCTCCAGAAACTCGGCCAGCCTGAGCAGCACCACGTCCAGGGCCCCGCTGGCCTCTCCGGAGCGGACCATGTTCACGTAGAGATCCGAAAACACCCTCTTGTGCTGCGCAAGGGCGTCGGCGAAGGACAGTCCCTCATTGACCGCGTCTCTGACCTGGGCCACCGTCTTCTTCATGGCGGGCGACTCTGTCTGCTCGTACAGGGCGCTCAGAGATTCCACCAGCGGAATGGACGCCCCCACCAGGGTGGAGAGCTGCCTGGTCATGACCGTGATGTCCTCGAGCTTGACCCTGCCGAGAAACCTCTTGAGCGAGATGTCTTTCACGCTGGGCGCGGGAGAGGACGCCTCTTCGGCGATAGAGCTGACGAACACCCCCTGCGAACGGAGCTTGAGCTTCGCCTCCCGCATGGACGTGGCATCGATCATGCCCTGGGAGACCTTGCCCTTTTCCGTGTAGCCGCTCCAGGTATATAACGCCAAGATTCCCCCCTACTGCTCTTCCGGCTCTCCGGAGCCCCGGGCCTCCTCGACCTCGGGCGCCTCGGGCGACGCGTCGAAGCGTTTGAAGTACTCGTCGTTGACCTTCACGTTCGCTTTTTTGCGGATGTCTTCCTTGAGCTCTGCGAGGCGCCTGTCGGCCTGCTCCTTTTGAAGCGCTCTCTCGATGGATTTCTTTGCCTGCTCCAGCGTTTTCGTCTTGGGATCTCTCCTGTCGTCGAGGCGGATGATGTGATACCCGAAGGAGGACTTCACCACGTCGCTGGTCTCGCCCTTTTTCATCGCAAAGGCCGCCTTCTCGAATTCCGGGTCCATCTTGCCCCTGCCGAACCAGCCCAGATCGCCCCCCTTCTCGGCCGACGGGCAGGTGGAGTTTTTCTTCGCCAGCTCTTTGAAGTCAGCACCTTTGCGCAGCTGCTCGAGAAGCTCCCGGGCCCGGTCCTGCTTTTCCACGAGGATATGCCGGGCCTTGACGCGCTCCGGGGTCGCATACTTGTCGAGATGCTCCCGGTAGTATCTCTCGATGTCGGCATCACTGAGCTTGACGGACTTCTTCAGGCTGCTCTCCATCTCCTTTGCCAGGGTCTGGTCGATGATGAGCCCTATTTTCAGCTGCACGTCGTCCTGCTTGTCGATCCCTCTTCTGCGGGCCTCCCAGGCGAGCATCTTCATCTCCACCAGGCCGTTTATGATCTCTCTTCGGCCCTTTGAAGACAAGTACTTGGAGCGGTACTGGGCAGGGATCTGGGATATGATCTCCTCGACGTCTTTTTCCGTGATTTTCTCATCGCCGATCTGAGCGACGGTGTCTCCGCTCAGCCGCGGGGCTTTGCCGGCATCTCCCTGACTCTGCATGCACCCCGTGAAGCTCAAACAGGCCGCAACAACAAGCATCAGATACCGTTTCACTCTTCCCTCCCCTGCATACGATTATTTATGGAAGCCCTCGCTCCATGCTTCCTGATAGCATTTCGACACGGATGCTGTCACTACCCATCGGCCGCCCCCTGTTCCGGAAAGAAGAGAACCGCGACGAGCACGCCTTCCCGCACGTGTATCCGGGCCTTTTGCGCAGTCACGCGATTGCTGATCCCGTAGGAATCGCCCACCTTCATGACAGCCTCTTTCAGAGGCCACTTGAACCCGGCGAGGGTGATGCCCCTGACCTCTGTGGTCAGCGGCAGCAGGGACAGCACGGCGCCCTGCACCCCCTCGATCTCGATGCCGGAATCGACCAGGAATATCCGATATGACGGGGAGAGTATCGAGGCGTCGACACCCCGCAGGCGGGCGGCGTTGAGCAGGTGGATGTTCGCCAGCCCGTGGTCGAACCGGTCGCCGATGCAGGCGATCATCTCCACGGAGCCCGCCCCGTTGCGTATGGCGGTGTCCAGGGCGAGCCCGGTGTCTGTCTCGTCTTTCTCGCTGCTGTATTTTTCCAGGGGGATTCCGGATCTCTTCACCTCCTCGAAGGCGTCCGGGGATATGGAGTCCATGTCTCCCACCACGAGGTCGGGCTTCACCCCGGCATCGAGGCAGTACTGAGCCCCTCTGTCCGCGGCTATGATCATCCTGGCTTTTTCCGCCCTTGCCCGCAGGAAGGCGGGATCGGGCGCATCTCCCCCGGATACGATCAGAAACATACGGCGAATAAACAACGAATGGGATGTGAAGTCAAGCGAGAGGTTTCCCCGCGGGCGGCGCGGCCCCGGCTACAGCGGGATCTCTCTGAGGTAAGGCAGCCTGCCGTCTTTGGCCGAGAGGATCGGCTCGGCGACCGGCCAGGGAACGGCGAGGTCAGGATCGTCCCACCGGATTCCGCCGTCGGCCTCGGGGGCATAGGGGGCGTCCACCTTGTAGAGCACGTGGGCGTTGTCGGTGAGGGTGCAGAAGCCGTGGGCGAACCCCCGGGGCACATAGAGCATCCTGAGCGGAGAGGCTGAGAGCTCGACCGAGATCCATCTGCGGTATGTGAGGGAACCCTTGCGCAGATCGACGATGACATCGAAGACAGCCCCGGACACCACCCAGACGAGCTTTGCCTGGGAATGGGGAGGATACTGGAAATGCAGCCCCCTGAGCACCCCCCTCTTCCGGGAAAAGGAGTAGTTGTCCTGAACGAAATCGGCCTCGATGCCGTGCCCGCGAAAGGCCTTTCTGCTGTAGAGCTCGACGAAAAAGCCGCGGTCGTCCGCGTGTATGTCGGGCTCTATCAGAAACGCCCCTGCAAGCTCGGTCTCGGTTACCTTCATATGCCCCCCGAATCAGGTGATATGTGCATGATTTCCGTTCAATACCGCATTGTCTCTCGGATGGCAACATCGGAAGGCCCTGCCGCGTGCGGCCGCCGGCCCTCCCGCATCATGCTCCTGCCGGCGCTCCGCCTTGATTCACGCCCATCTCCGCGTAAATCTCGTCGATGCGGTCGTGGTAGCGGGGAGAGACGTGCATGGGAAAGACGCGCTTGGCCCCGAGCTCCCGTGCTATCGCCCCGGCCTGGCGCGCGGTCAGGTGCCCCCGGGCCCCGGCATGGGCCTCGAGCTCGTCGAGGTAGTACGCCTCGATGAAGAGCGTGTCCACGCCTTGCGCCAGGCCTTTGAGCGCCTCGAGATTCGCGGGCGTGAAGGCGATGTCGGTGACGAACGCCAGGGACTGCCCCGGCGTTACGGTCACGAGCTCTTCGCGGAGCCTGGACACGCTCACCCCGCGTACGCCGCTCTCCGTCGCCACTCGCACGGGCTCGTCCAGCCTGCCGGCATAGATGAGCGCCTTGAGGTCACCCAGCCACGGCCCCGGAATATAGCCCTTTTCGCGCACGGCGCCCTTGAGGATGTTGATGTGGAAGGGCTCTTTCAGGACATATCCCAGGCAGGGGATGGTGTGGTCCAGGACGGCTGCCTCGAGCGTATATCTGGGGCAGTCGGCTATCCTCGTCCCGGTGCGGGGCACTGTTTGCCCGGAGATCGCGTCGAACCCGGTGTCGGCCCTGGCCCTGGTGGTCATGACGCTGTTCGCGAGGATCTCGTGGATGGTGATCTCCAGGGCATACCCGGATGAAAGGTTCCAGGTGTAGGACCTGAGCTTGGAGAGGGTCTTTTCGGTGATGCCTTCAGGGCCGTAGACGGCGAGCGGTTCGTCGCGGTGCAGGATCGTGCGCAGCACCCTGTCCATGCCCATGAAGTGGTCCATGTGGGTATGGCTGATGCAGACGGCCTCGAGCGAGAGCAGATGTCGGGGGGCGAGGCCCTGGAAATGCCCGCAGTCGAAGAGGATGGACTTGCGCTCATTGAGTATCCGGACATACACCACCGGATCGAACAGCGGGCCGTTGACCAGACGAGAGAGGAACGCGGGTCTCATGACAGTACATATGCACTATTTTCCTGCAGTCCGAAAGACTTCAGGAGATGGTTCGCATTATCCCGAGATGACGACGCATTCCGCTCATCACCAGGGATGACCTGTGCCATCTGCAATCTGATCATACAAGTGGAAAGGACAGACTCTAATACTTCCGACAGTAAGCCTGTTCTGTATTTACTGGAAGTGGTGGTATCGTATCAGGATCAATATTCAGAGTTAATCCATCAGGATTATAGATAAAACCGGAGGACCTTTACTTTTCAAGTAGATTTGGAAGCTTCCATTTGACAAATAATATTGTACAAATATAGTGTTAGTTGCGAGAGCTTGGATTTATTATTCTTGTCAGTCAAGTGGATAAAATGAATGTTCTGTTGACATTTACCGGGTTCCACGATCCCTACTCTAAGGGGCTGGTTGATCAGGAGGAGCAACCAGGTCCCATCTTGTCGCTTCTCTCCACCCGATCATTCGATCATATTTTCCTCTTCGATACTCCCAACACAAAGAAATTCACTCAGGATACAAAGGACGCTATCCTTGAGATTCACCAGCACAGTGAGGTTCACGTTCTTGAGACCAACATCGATGATCCCACTGATTATCGAGACATTTTCAAGAATCTCAGGTTTCATCTTCAGCACATTGTCGAGAGATTTCATTCCGCTGATTTATTTATAGCCGTTGCATCAGGTACTCCACAGATGCATGCATGTTGGGTCCTTATGGCCTCATCAGGAGAGATACCCGCACATATTCTACACATACGTCCTCCTCGTTTCGTGACCAAGGAACGCCCGCTTGTGAGCGAGATTGATCTTTCCTGCCGTGAGTTTCCTACGGTAAGGTTTCAGCCCCAGTCTTGTTTGAACGAAGAGGAAAGGGCTGATATCGATGCTGTCCGCCAGCAAATCGGAATCATTGGAGATCACTCAACAATTAGGCATGCTCTTGAAACTGGAGGAATGCTTGCACCCTCTCAATCTCCTATCCTCATCCTCGGAGAAACTGGCACCGGTAAGGAATTATTTGCCCGATTCATCCATAGATTGAGCGGAAGATCGCATGAAGCATTTATTCCTGTTAACTGTGCAGCACTTCCTGAAGCCCTCGTTGAGAGCATTCTTTTCGGCCATAAGAGGGGGGCGTTTACCGGGGCGGTAACAGATCAGATCGGTAAATTCGATGTTGCTCACAAAGGAACCCTTTTCCTCGATGAGCTGGGTGAGCTGCCGCTTCCCGCCCAGGCCAAGCTGCTCAGGGTCATTCAGGACGGTTTGTTGGAGCCTATCGGGCATACGAAGCCCCATAAAGTTGATGTCCGGATAGTGGCTGCAACGAATCGTGATTTACGAAAACTTGTCAGACAAGGTAAATTCAGGGAAGATCTCTACTACAGACTCAATGTTGGTGAGGTGAGACTCCCTCCTTTACGAGAGCGGCGCAGTGACATACCGAAGCTGGCCCTTCATATCCTCGACAGGCTGAATGGGTCTTTGCGGCGTCCGAAGAGGCTGTCACCCGGTGCCTTATCAAGAATACAGTCACATAACTGGCCAGGCAACGTGCGTGACCTGGAAAATGTCATTGAGCGATCTGTGCTGCTCTGTCGCAGAGATGTCTTGGATGCAGACGATCTTCTGATTTACGAGCCGGTTACCTATGCAGATCCGCTGGATGCTTTGCCGGACCCTTACGAGGGCTTCTCTTTGGATGAGTTTCTTGGAAGCGCCAGGAAACAGATGATTCTCAAAGCGCTTGATGCTGCAGGCGGCAATCAGAGCCGGGCCGCCCGGCTGCTTGGAATCACGCCACAGGCTGTGCATAAGTTTTTACAGCTATCAAAAGTAAAAAATTAAACCAGGGTTGAGTTTATTTCAACCTTGGTTGTAGAATAGTTTTACTGACAAATATTATGTTGAGGAGATATCTTATTTATATCAGTATGTTACTACCTATAGCAGCCTATGGCATGGGCATTGCTCTCCCGGGTGTAAAGAAAACAACGGGTTGAACCCGGAAAGGAGGAGCAATGTCTGAATTTACGGTTGTTTCTGTTATTGATGGTGATACGTTCGAAGTATTACCCCAATGGAGATGGAATGGATCATCGGGCAGTCGAGTGCGGCCTACAGGGTATGATGCTCCGGAGATGGGCACTTTGGGTGGTCAGCAGGCAAAGGATAAACTTGCAAGGCTCATTCTTGACCAGAAGGTAGAGCTGGGCAGTGCATACAAGATCGACCATGGTCGTCTTGTCTGTGATGTATACTTTAAGGGGAAAAACCTCGCCTCGTATTTCCCCGAATATCAATAAAACTATTGGAGGTTTGATAGAGCGCCTGTGAAAGATCATACAACAGAAGCAGATGCCAGGATTGTCATAGACGACCTGCTCCGCCAGGCGGGGTGGGATCCCATGGACAAGTCACAGGTGCTTACCGAGTTTTCGGTGCGGGACACATTACAAGTTGCCGAAGTTACTGTGCCCTATGGCCCTGGTATGGGCAAGAATTCTGCCGGTGGTGGCATTCACACTGGAAAGGCAGACTATGTGCTCATGGACCGCCGCGGGCGCCCGCTGGCCGTTATCGAGGCTAAGCGCACAGCCATCGAGCCATATACCGCAAATCAGCAGGCGCTTCCCTATGCCAAGAAGATCGGATCGCCGTTTATCTTCCTGACAAACGGCGAGCTCATTTATTTCTGGGACTACGGCAATGATGACGCCCGGATTGTAAACTCTTTCTTCTCCCGAAGGGATCTCGAACGCCTTGTGGAGATGAGATCATCCCGCAAGCCGCTCGCAACCATTGAAATCCCTGAATATTACATCCGCCAGGGTGAGACCCGAAAATTGCGACCCTACCAGCGAGAGGCCATGCAGGCCCTGGACCATGCGGTCGAGCTCGGCAAGCGCCGTTTTCTGATCGAGCTGCCCACCGGTACCGGCAAGACCGACCTTATCTGCCTCTACCTGAAGAGATTGATACAATCCGGACGCGCCGAACGGGTCCTGTTCCTAGTAGACAGGGAACAGCTCGCCAAGCAGGCAATCGAGGCCGTTCAAGATATTCTGAATCAATACAGCAGCTACTGGCTGAGGCCGGGCATGCCCCGGCAGGAACAGCAGATCACCGTCTGTCTTCTCCAGACCATGATCAGCAGGTATATGGAATTCACGAGCGGCTATTTCGATGTGGTCATCGCAGACGAGTGCCACCGCTCCATTTATGGTGCATGGCAGACAGCGCTCACTCATTTCGATGCATTTCATATAGGACTCACGGCAACTCCATCAGCCTATATCGAGAGGAACACGTTCCAGTTCTACCAGTGTCGAGACGGACAGCCTGACTTCGCTTTTCCTATCCAGCAGGCTTTCAGGGATGGGTATCTTACTCCGTACAAATTCGCTACCGGGATAACCGTGATCCTTGCCGAAGGAGCGGAACTCGATGAAGAGACTTATGACCCGGCCGAGTTCGAGCGCAAATGGACCAATGAAGACACCAACCGTAAGATGATGCAGGAATTCGACCGGTTGGCCTGGGAAAACTACAAGGAGCTCGCACCCGGACAGAAGACAGGCCCGGGGAAAGCAATAGTTTTTGCCATCACCAAGCACCATGCCGCCAGGCTGGCCTACTATCTGAACGAACTCCATCCCGAGCTTAAGGGGCAATACGCCGCGGTCATCACCAGTGATGTTGCGAACTCCGATGATCTTATCCGCAAGTTCAAACGGGAGGAATATCCCCAAGTAGCCGTCAGCGTTGGCATGCTTGATACCGGGTTTGACTGTCGCGAGGTCCTTCATCTGGTGATGTGCCGCCGTGTTCGCAGCCCCATTCTCTACCAGCAGATGCGGGGACGTGGAACCCGGACGGCAGGCCATATCGGAAAGCAGAAGTTCGTCATCTACGATTTCTTCAGGAATCACGATTACTTCAACGACACGGATACTGACATCTTCACCGGGGCTGGGCACGACCACATATCGGGTGGCGAGAGGAAACCGCCCCGGCTGCCAGGTGATCTTATCGAGCTCGGCCTGGAAGACGAATGGCTCCATGCAGTCACGTACGTTGAAGTCGGGCCTGAAGGCGAACGCATAGATAAGCGCGATTACATCACGAACTGGGAGACGGCCATCAGATCAGCTGCCAAGGATCACCCCGCCATCCGGAAGGTGCGTCAAGGCGAACTGCTCACCGAAGACGAAGAAAAGGAACTGGCCGACCTCCTCAACAGGCCTGACATGTATTTCAATGAAGAGAATCTCCGTCGCGCATATCGGCAGCCGGGTGGAAACCTTATCGATTTCATCAGGGCAGCTCTCGGAAGCCTCAAGATCAAGCCTCGCGAAGAGGAGCTGATGGAGAATTTCCAGGCCTGGCTGGTGGCCAAGACAATGAGCCCACAGCAGGCGCAGTATCTCTCTCTGCTCAAGAACCGCGGGATTGCCCGCGGCCGCATCGAACTGGAAGATCTGTTCAAACCTCCGCTTTCAATCCTGAATGCGGCAGAGCTGGGTGTCGAGCTCTTCGGCGAGAAAGGGCTCAAGGAAGTAATCCAGGATATGAACGAATCAGTCTTCACACGGAAGGCTATTTAAGGAGCAGGAATGAATCAGGATTTGCGCAGAAAACTGGATCGGATCACCGACATCCTCTGGGCCGGCGGTGTGACCAATCCGGTTACCTATATCGAGCAGATTTCGTATCTGATTTATCTCAAACTGCTTGACGAAGAGGAATCCAGCCGCGAACTCAGAGCCCGGCTTATGGGAAAGCAGACAAACGGCAACGGCAAACTGCTTTATCCCCAGCAGGCCGAGCGCTTCCGTTGGTCCAAGTGGCGTTTCAAGAGTGGCACTGACCTGCGCGACTTCGTGAGGGACCACGTTTTCCCCTATATGGCTTCGCTGGTGAAGGAGGAGCCGCAGATTGCCGAGTACTTCCGCGACGCCGTGCTCGAGATCGTTGATCCCAACGTGCTCAAGCAAGTGGTGGACGAGATCGACGGCATCGATTTCGCCAAGCTTGGCACCGATGTGAAAGGCGATATCTTTGAATACTTGCTGACTCACCTGGGGCAGTCCGCTCTGAATGGTCAATTCCGAACACCCCGCCAGATCAGAACCATGATGGTCGAGATGGTGGACCCTAACCTGGGGGACACGATCTACGACCCGGCCTGTGGCACGGGTGGTTTCCTCATCGATGCCGTGGAGTATATCCTGGCCAGATACTCGACCGAGCCTCAAGAGGTCCCTATCTACGGCGAGGAGTGGCTGGAAAAGCATAACCAGTCCATCGAGGAGGCCAAGAAAGACATCCCCACATTGCAGACCTATAGAAAGGGTCCGGGCGAAAAGATCCCCGATTGGGACCTTTTGGAGCGATCTATCCACGGCATCGACGTATCGCGGCAGATGATGCGTATCGCCATGATGAACCTGGTGCTTCACGGCATCCGCCAGGCCAACGTCAAACGAGCCAATACGCTATCTGATATGGGCGGCCTTACAGAGGACGATCTGAACCGCCGCTACAGAGTGATCCTTTCCAACCCACCCTTTGCCGGTGTGCTCCCCAAGGAATCCATCCGCAAGGACCTACCCACCAATTCGAAGAAGAGCGAGCTGCTCTTTCTGGGTGTGATGATGGAGGCACTGGCTCCTGGCGGCCGATGCGCCGTGGTGGTGCCCGAGGGACTACTTTTCGGTTCGACCTCGGCCCATGTGGAGCTTCGGCGGAAACTGGTCGAGGATTTCAATTTACTGGCAGTGATTTCCCTGCCAGCAGGAGTGTTCAAGCCATACTCTGGAGTAAAAACCGGAGTCCTCGTTTTTCGCAGACCGGCTTCAGGTACTGAAAAGGACAAAAAGACCAAGCATAAGGAAAAGGTCTGGTTCTACGAGTTGCGCGCGGATGGCTTCGATCCGGACAAGATTTCCGGCGGTGGCCGGCCTGAAACCCCGGAACGGAACGATATCCCCGATCTACTCATTAAGTGGGAAACATACAAGGAATCGAGGTTCTCGAATCCACCAGGTGTCGAAGCCGGAACCATCTTGCAACCCGGAAGCAACGAACCGCGTTGCTGGTGGGCAACCATCAAAACGGTCGCAGAAAAAGACTACAACCTTGCCGCTGGCCACTACAAGCCGCGGATCGCCGAAAAGGCGCCGGATGAAGACCCGGCCCAGCTCATCCGGGAAACTCTGGCTACCGAGCGAGAGATCGTGGAGGGGTTGGAGAAACTGCTTCGGGAAGTGGAGGCAGTAGAATGACTTGGAACTCAGTTCAAATAGCAAAAACGTGCTTACGAACTCGAATGCGCGACCCGAGAAGGAATCCCAATACTCCTTTTTTGTATGTTGATATCTCAGCAATTGATCGCAGTCTCAAAATCATCACCTCTGCCCCAGAAATTCTCGGAGCAAACGCGCCAAGCCGAGCAAGAAAAGAAATCCGCGAAGGCGACATATTGGTTTCAACAGTGCGACCGAATTTGAATGCCGTCGCTGTTGTTCCACAGCATTTAGATGGACAGATCGCATCAACTGGCTTCTGTGTACTACGCCCCAACAAATCAGTCATTGTCGGGAAATACCTTTTCTATTTCACAACTACTCCAAATTTCGTTGACATTATCAGTGGTAAGGTTCGTGGAGCCCATTACCCCGCCGTTTCAGATAGCGATATAAAAAAAATTGAGCTGCCACTTCCGCCAGTCTCTGAGCAATGTCGTATTGTCGAGATCCTCGATCATGCTGATGTATTACGTAAGAAGCGTGCTGAGGCTAATGCTAAGGCCGCCCGCATTCTCTCTGCGCTCTTTTATAAAATGTTTGGCGACCCTGTTACGAACTCTAAGGAATGGCCATGTATGTCGCTAGGGCAGGTATTATCATCAATAGATGGTGGTTGGAGTCCGAGATGCCTTGATAGACCAGCGAATGATGATGAGTGGGGTGTCTTGAAACTTGGAGCAGTTACATGGGGGCATTACGACGCAAGCGAGAATAAAGCCTTACCTTCTGATCTTGAGGCACGCCCTGACATTGAGGTCAGAAATGGAGATGTTTTATTCTCCAGAAAAAATACTCATGAGCTTATAGCTGCATGCACGATGGTTCACAGAACTCGACCAAGGATCATGATGTCCGATCTGATATTTAGGTTAAACATAAGAGATAAAAAAGAACTTCTTCCTGAGTACCTCTCGGTGTTATTAGGCCAAACATCAAAGCGGGCTGAAATACAAAAGCTTGCATCGGGTGCTGCTGGCTCCATGCCGAATATCTCAAAGACAAGGTTGAAGTCAGTAATGATACCGATCCCACCAATACAGCTCCAAAGAACTTTCAGCACAATATTGACCAGGTATATTGATCTTAATGAAATTAGACAGAATTCCGATAGCCTGATCCAAAACCTATTCCAATTGATATTACATAAAGCATTCACCGGCAACCTTACTGCTAAGTGGCGTGAGGCTCACATGAAAGAACTTCTGAAGGAAATGGAATTACAGGTAAAATATCTGGAGGAAGTATCGTGATAGTTAAACCTGATCTGGATGAAGTTAAGAAAGGATTGCCCGAAATTGATATTGTTGAAGAGATCGGTTCGGGTGGGTTCAAAGTCGTTTATAAAGTTTTCATTAACGACAGAATGGAAGCATTCAAGATAGTTCAGATCCCGGATGATCCTAATGATCCTGATATGAAAACGGAGCATCTCAGAAGAATATGCAGAGAAGTTGAAATCATTGGGAGATGCAATACACCTTATCTGGTTCGCCTGGGTTCGATCAAGTGTCATGAGCGCAGGATAGGCTCCAATGATTACGTTGCTTATTCCGAGGAACTCATTGAAGGAAAATCATTACGCCAAGTGATGGCAATCGGTCATATACCTGATTCGGCTGAGCTTGTAACCCTTTCAAAATGCCTCCTTCTTGCCGTGAAAGAATTGAACAGCCAAGGAGTTATTCATAGAGACATTAAACCGGAGAATATTATAAAAACAGGGGTAACTGATCGTCCTTTCGTGCTTCTTGACCTCGGCATTGCGTTTCAGGTTGGCGACACGAATTTGACCCGTGATTCACAAAGAATACCGGGGACCCTTTATTATATCGCACCTGAAATGCTTGAAATGGGATTCCGTCAAAACCTGGATTATCGGGCTGATCTCTATACAATTGGACTTACCCTTTATGAGTATTCCTCCGGTGTCAATCCCTTTGCCCGACAAGGAGATGAGCAGTTCAACACTTTGTACAGGATCAAGAATGAAAAACCAAAACCTCTCCTTCAGTTGCGAAATGACCTATCTGCTTCATTCTGCGTGTTGATCGACGGTTTGATGAAAAAGTTGCCGGCATTAAGGCCTGCTAATATTGATATGCTGCTGAACAAACTGGAGGAAATACAATGAAACTGTTTGCACAGATAGGTCATGGGCTTGGGGAGAAAGTAAGCCAGGGGCTTTTGGAAGGAATTATTGATGGTGCCATCTTCAGCCCTAAGGATCTGCAGAAATCTTCCATGCAAATCCGCATCCAGGAAATAAGGGCAGCCTATCCAGATGCAGAACTATTGATTGACCCGCAATTCTACTTGAGCCTCTATGCGCATTCTCCGCAAATCAATCTTGGAAAGATTGATGAATGGAGCAGTTTTAAGGCATATCGTAAGAGCGATCTTGAGCTTATCGACGTAATCGATCGCATCCAAAAAGATTACTTCAATGAAATGAATGACATGAATACAACAGGGATCATAGCCCCAGGTATCTACATTTCCCAATCCTTTGATTCAAGAGAATCGGTGATTGCAAAGAATTTTATTCGACGGGCAAGATCAAACTATACCGGAGAAAAACCTCTCTATGCTAGTTTGATTATTTGTCGGGAAGCACTTCTGGACCAGCGGGAGTTTGAGGAGTTCATCAACGATATAACGATGGTTAAAGATCCCCCTGACGGCTTTTATATCATCATAGCATCAAGCTCGACAGAGGCCCGTACAGATATTTTCCATGCCGATGTCATCGCCAATTGGATGTTGCTCAACCTTTCATTATCAATAAATGGGTTCAAGGTTATAAATGGATATTCTGATATAATATCTCCGTTCCTCAGTGCTGCTGGAGGTTATGCAGGCGCAACAGGTTGGTGGTCTAATCTTCGCGTCTTTTCATTGGATCGGTTTTTCCCAACAGGAGGAGGGCGCCTTCCGATTATCAGATACCTAAGCAAGAAGCTCCTCAATCGCATCACTTTTTCAGAGAAAGAAGCGCTTTCACTGTTTGTTCCGGAAATCATTAATGGTTTGCCACATGATAAAGATTATAATCCAGAACCGGAGCGGAATATTGAAGTGCTCCAGTCATGGGAAGCCCTTCAATCGCTGATCGGCGATATAGGTTCATCTTTGGATGAATGCACCAATACGGCTATGGATGCTCAAGATGCGTATGCTATCTGGAGTGCGTCAGGGTTGCCGCTGGACATTAAATCAGATGATTCCCATCTCGAACCTATTATAGAAGGAATACGCCTATTCAGGGAGCGGGCTCAACTGTGATCAGATGTCTCTATGACTTTTTTCATGAGTTCAGAGACTCTTTTCATGTTCGGAGATTTTACCGGACGGGGAGTATACTTGCGAACAATTGCTCCTGTCTTAGTGCTAAAGCCCCAGAGACCCACACCAAGTGCTTTGAAAAGATCAAGACTCTGCTCTGCTGTTTTCATTTTATGTACCGGGAGTACCAATATAGATGCATTGGAAAAGTTTTTATATCTGTGAGCCTGCATCAAGCCTGTGCGCCAATTTTCAAGTTTGAACTCAAAAGACCGGATAAAAGAATTTGCCAGAAAATTGAAAGGATCATCCGTATTCACGACAACAAGGTCCACAATTCCGCTACCATTGATAGGCAACTCACGGACAGCAAACAAGTGTTTCCGGTTGGAACTGGGATGAATATCAAAAAATTTAGCCGAGTACTTCTTGGAAAACAACTCACCGAATTCGTGCTCTGTCCCTTTACCGTGGTAGACACCGCTGGAAAAATTCTGAATTGGATGATGAAATTCGGTACTATAATCAAACACAACCATGCTTTCCTCACCCATTGTCTTGATAGTAAGCACTATATCAAAGGGATCGGCAATTGCAATGATTAACTCAATCAAGATAGCTTATCCAAACCCTCCCAACAAATACCTCCATCGATGCGTAACAGAAAGGTTTTTTGTAAATGTTATTGATGATTGCTTCGTAAGGGAGGTTGATTCATGACCAATCTTCCCGACACCCCTCCCCGTTCTGAAATCCTCATCTACCAGACCGAGGACGGCCAAACCCGTATTCAGGTTCGGCTGGAAGATGAAACGGTCTGGCTGACGCAGAAACTCATGGCAGAGCTGTTCCAGAAGGATGTGCGTACTATCAGCGAACATATCCGCAACATTTACGAAGAGGGTGAGCTTTCACCGGAGGCAACTATCCGGAAATTCCGGATAGTTCAAACCGAAGGTTCCCGGCAGGTATCGAGAGAGGTCGATTTCTATAATCTGGATGTCATAATTTCAGTCGGTTACCGGGTAAAATCCCATCGCGGCACCCAGTTTCGCATCTGGGCCACCCAACGGCTACGGGAGTATCTCGTCAAGGGCTTTACCCTGGACGATGAGCGGCTGAAACAGGCGGGCGGCGGCAACTATTTCGATGAACTGCTGGCCCGCATCCGGGATATCCGGGCCTCGGAAAAGGTGTTCTGGCGCAAGGTGCTCGATATCTATGCCACAAGCATTGACTATGACCCGAACACGGAAACATCACGGCGATTTTTTCAGGTTGTCCAGAACAAGATGCACTGGGCCGCCCACGGCCATACCGCAGCTGAGATCATCGCCGGACGAGCAGATGCTCAAAAGCCGAACATGGGGCTCACTTCCTGGACCGGGGCCAGACCAACCCAGGAGGATATCGAGATCGCCAAGAACTATCTGAGCGCTGAGGAACTGGACACGCTCAACCGGATTGTAACCATGTATCTGGATTTTGCTGAGCTCCAGGCCTTGAGTCGTAGACCCATGTATATGAAGGACTGGATCGCCAAGCTTGACGATTTCCTGCGCGCCAGCGAAAGGGAAGTTCTTGCCCATGTGGGGCGAGTAAGCCACGAGGCAGCCATTGAGAAAGCCCATATCGAGTATGAGAAATACCGGCAGAAGATGCTTGCCGCACAGACAACCGTGGAACGGCACTTCATAGAGACAATAAGGGAGCTGGAAGCAATGGAGAAGCCAAAGCCGGTAAAGGCAAAAAGACCACGAAAAAGGAAGGATGAAAAATGACCTTTTCACATCTTTCCCCTTTCGTAACCATGAAGAGGTTCTTATGCTGAATTCCATACGGGTTGGTAATTTCAAGGCTTTCGCCGAATCTCAGAAGATTCCCATCCGCCCCCTGACATTGATATACGGCGCAAACAGCTCCGGAAAGTCGAGCATTCTCCACAGTCTTATCCTTGCCCGCCATGCGCAGGAAACGGGTGATCTGGACGCTCATCGCACCAGTCTCGGCGGTGAGTCGGTGGATCTGGGGGGGTTCAGGCAGTATGTACATCACCGGGATGCATCACGCCGTGTCGAGCTGGCATTTGACCTTGATACGAGCGATTTCAAGGATCGCCTCGCAGAACTCTTTGCCCCGGTTAGGCAGGTGACGATGATTCTCAACATAGGAATGAGCTTGGACGACCAGGATCACCCGCTGCCGGGGGCTGTTCCTGAAATTCATACCTGTGAACTCCTGGCAGATGGACAGAGTCTTCTCAGGATGAGCCGCCGCCCGGACGGCACACTCAGGCTTGACCGCCTGGACCACGAGCACGCTGTTTTCAGGGAAGTTATCAGAGCAATGGTTCTTTTTTCAACGACTACCGAGACACTCCATCCGGAGGACTTTGAAGGATTGGATGAGGAGATAACAGAGCTCGTACCCGAGATCGTGATCAAGGGAACGAAATTTCTGCCTGACGGGCTCGCTGAATCGAATGTATTCGTACCGGGAGGGCAAACCAAATTTTTCACGATCAGCAAGGCACGGCGGAGAGAAGATCTCGGTGCTGCAGTGCGGTCATTCCTTCCCCGTAAGATCGATGAGCTTCTGAAGGGTATCAGCCAGGTTATCGCTCATGAACTGACGCGACTGAGATATCTTGGGCCGTTGCGTTCATACCCGCCGCGTCACCTGGCCTTTTCCCAGTACCATGATTCCAACTGGTATGGCGGTGGAGGTTATGCCTGGGACGTGGTCCGCCGGGATGCCAAGGTGCGGGAATCTGTCAATGCCTGGCTCTCCGCGCCGGACCGGCTTCAGACGAAATATGAGCTGAGGATACGCCATCTGCTAACAATAGATGACTTAGATCAAGATTATTCTCAGATTATTGAGGAGATTGAAAAACGGTTTACTAGCGATGAACCTTATGACTGGGATCTATTTGGTGAGATCTATTCTGCACTGGATACAATAAAGGCAAACGAGACAAAGCTCACAGATATCCAGGAACTCAATCTGATTGATAGACAAAACGATACCATTGTAAGCCATAGGGATGTTGGTATCGGAATAAGTCAGGTTCTCCCCGTCCTGGTAAGCGCTTATGCATCACAAGATCAGATCATCGCAATCGAGCAGCCGGAAATACATCTGCATCCTGCGCTTCAATCCGATCTGGGTGATGTATTCATCGAATCCGCCCTTGGAGCCAGTCATAATGCATTCATAATCGAAACACACAGCGAGCATCTTATGTTGAGAATACTCCGGCGTATCCGTGAAACCTCCAATGGCGAGCTCCCCGAAGGAATGTCCCCGATCCATCCGGAGGATGTGTCAGTGATCTATGTCCAGCCCCAGAAGGCCGGCTCAATAGTAATCGAAATCCCCGTGACACCTGATGGAGATTTCGCTGTCTCATGGCCGAGAGGTTTCTTTGCCGAGCGTGCAAAGGAGTTGTTCGGATGATCCATGAATACGCGTTGGAGCCGTCTCTGCTGAACAAATGGGAAAGGTTCCGCTACCTCACTGAAAAGTTCGGCATATGCCACGGAAGGCTTATATCCCGTTACCCGAAACGGTGGAAAGCAATGGTATATGAAACTCTAGATAAATGCACAGACATCGAGCGTAAGAAAATCGAAGTAAAGCTTCAGTTCTTGGATAACTGTATGCTTGGTCGTGTTCATGAGTGGAACGCTCAATCCGACTGGCTTTCGAACGCTGAAAGCGAACACGGCAAGCGGCCTTTTCATGCCATAATTGCAGAGGGCAATCCCCGCACGCAAGGCTGTGTTCTTATTGGGGTATTGTCAAATGTTGTGGACGGAGGGTACCCTTCGGCCTGAGTCATAGTTAAGCAGCCTCCTTGAGTTCTCCGTTGATAAAGACCTTTCTTTGAAGGACCAAAGATATCAGGTTATGAC
>Ga0116147_1002059_pt1 | contig 21149 bp, 19 predicted proteins | sample AD_JPNHG3_MetaG_FD_89749 | JGI IMG/M metagenome (GOLD analysis project Ga0116147, IMG submission 89749) | Active sludge microbial communities of municipal wastewater-treating anaerobic digesters from Japan - AD_JPNHG3_MetaG | ecosystem: Engineered > Bioreactor > Anaerobic > Digestate | place...
CATCTGCGTTGAAGGCGGTTTCAAAAACGAAATACCGCCTTTTTTTCCACTCTTTCAGAAACTCCTCTTTCTTTACATCGTCATTCACATCATACACAACTACAACCTTCTTTACTTCCTTCTCTATCCCTGTCATTTTTCCCTCCTCGGCGGGGTGTTGTGCCCGCCGTTTTGCCATAAATCGTGCCTTTATTTTTATTTTCACCTCCTTTACATTGTTTTTATAAATGCGTTCAGGAAACCCTGAACCCTCTTTTCCAGTTCTCTATCTTTGAATTGATAATCATCATTTAGAACTTTCCGACACTTTGAGCACCTATATATAATTGTCTTCACAATGTTGCCGTTTTCCGTTATTTTTACTACCTTATGATTGCACTTTTCCACTTTTTCCCTCCTCGGCGGGGTGTTGTGCCCGCCGTAATTAATTTTTCAACTACAACCCGATTAAATCCTTTATTTTCAGTTCCACTTTTTCATTTCCCGAAAGTTGTCCATCTATCATCAACATCACCAAACTTAACTTAAAATCTGTCTTTCTATTATCTCCTAACAACTTTTCTAATTCCCTCAACCTCCTTCTACCTTTCCTTATTTTAACCTTCATTTTTCCCTCCTTTATTTTATTTTCAACACTATTATACCACATTTTCAATACTTCAAGCCCTATCTTTACCACAATTTGACGTAAGTCCTTATAAATCATAGAGTTAGATATTGTAAATGCTTTACGTGGTTATCTCGCTAAAAATTTGGATTGGGTTATTTCTCTGTAATATATATAATTTAATTCGTGTATAGTAAGTAAAAGATAAATCATAGAGTTATACATGCATGATGTCTGGACACTATAGTTGAAAAAAATAATAATCATAGTATTAACAAAACGAAAGATTTGTGGTAAAATACAATAATATGGGAAAGAATATAAATTATTCTCGTTGGTTGAAGTTGAGGACAGGGAAAAGTATGTGGGATTTATTTGAGGAGGGTTATACGATAGGAAGTATAATTTCGTATGGTGCTGAAAACGGGATAACAATTCCAGAGAAATATATTTCAAACTATAGAAAGTATTGGGAAAAAAACAAGTTAAAAGGGACATCTAATACAGATGGTATGAAAAATAATACAGATACGGGAAATAACGAGACAATCAATACTGACACATCTAAAATGAAAGATAACACTTCTAATAATGAATTAGATATATTCTCAAGATTAAGTAATATACTTGATAAGTTGCTTGAGTTAGGGGTAGAGAGAATAAAATCTGGTGAGATTGTAATAACTGCCTCTGATATAGTAAGAGCAGTTGAGTTAAGGAAACAAATAGGAGAGGAAGGAAAAGATGTCCAACAAACAATTAATAAATTGCTTGGAGATTAAAGATGTAAGAAAAAGAAAATTTTTTGAATTAACTTCATATAAACCAATTGAAAAGGCAATACCTTTTCATAACTCTGATAAGAAGATAAAAATAATTCTTGGTGGTATGAGGGCAGGGAAATCATCCGCCTGTGTTCCAGAAGCATCGTATCTATTGACATTTCCAAATAAAAATATATGGGTAGTTGGGATTAACTATGATAAGACAGATAGGTTTATGGAAGGCGCAGGCAGAGTAAGAGGTGTCCTTGATTATATAAGAATATTTCCCGGGCTTTATAAAACAAAAAGAAAAAAAGAGCATATCATAGAGTTAAATAACGGCTCAAAGATTAAAGGTAAGTCAGTTAAAAACCCAGATGGTTTTGTTGCAGAGCCAGTTGACCTTATAGTATGTGAAGATGCCTCTACTTATCCAGATGGATTTTATGACTCTTATATAAGACCAAGAATTACAGACACGGGTGGTAAGATTATAATAAACTCAGTCCCTCCACTTAAAAATAACTGGTTGACAAAACTATATCAAGTAGAGAAAGACAACTTAGATGCATTTCACTGGACAATGGGGGACAATGTATATATCCCAAAAGAAGAGATTGAGCAACTATTACAGGACTTACCAGAGTTCCTTTCAAAATCAATAGTATATGGACAGTTACCACAGAGCGACTCGTCTATCTTTGGAGACATAACAAGAAACATAGGGAATTATGAAGTAATCCCATATGAGAAAGACCATAGATATCAAGGCGGTATTGATATAGGTAAAATACGGGATAGAACTGTCCTAACAATTACAGATTTAACAACTGGAATGGTTGTATATATAGATAGATTTCCAGAAAGGATGTTTGAGACGAAAACCGTTAGCGAAAGGTTACTATATGGATTAGAGAAATACAAATATCCAATCACTTATATTGATGTCTCTGGTATTGGTTCGGTTTATAATATGCTTGTTGAAAAACATAATTTTTTAATTCCTTTTACAATACCAAACATAAAGGTTAGAAACTCTCTTATAGAGAACCTTGCTGTTGCATTTCAAAGGGGTTTGACCATACCAAATAATAGAGACCTTATACTTGAAATACAGAACCTTGAAGCAGTAATAAGAAGCAGTTTCCATCTATACAGGCCAGCACATGGTTTTCATGATGATATGATTATTTCTCTTGCTTTGTCTGTTAGGGGATGGAGTGGAGTATCTATTGACAGCAAACCAAAAAGCCCGTATTATATTTTAGATAAGCCAAAAGTCCTGCTAAAAGAATTAGTTGATAACAATGAGACCGATTATGGTTTCGTTGAATTAACTGGAGATGTGATATGAAACAAACCGAAAATAGTCGAAATGAAGTAGTCGCAAAAATAATCCCAAGTGGTTATGAAAAAGAATATTCAAAACTTGATGTTGACTGGAATTCTATTGATAAGGTAACACAAACAAGAGGATATGAAGTATATAAAGACCTCAAGATAGATGAGCAGATAAAATTCTGCTTATTTATTAAAAAAATTCTTATTATAGGCAGAGATATTGAAATAAAGGCCGATAATGATGAGATAAAGAATTTCATAACAGAAAATATTGAGAGTTTAGAGCCATCATTTTTTACAACCATGTGGAATATAGCAACAGCGGTTGATTATGGTTTTTCCGTAAGTGAAATCTTGTGGGACAGAAAAAAGGATGGAAAAATCTGGTTAAAAGGTCTTAAAACAATACCGCCTTGGACTGTTGAGTTTGAATATAATGAATTTGGTCACCTAACAAAGATGACAATAAACTATGAGGAAATGCCACTCAATAAATTCCTGATAATCTCTTATTTTTCTGAGTTTGGCAACTTGAAAGGATTTCCAGAACTTGCTTCTGCTTGGAACCCTTACTTTTTTAAGAAGATGACACAAAAGTTTTGGCTAAAGCATCTTGAAAGATTTGGTTCCCCAATAGCAAAAGGATATTATCCAAAGGGCGCAAGTGATGAAGAGGTTGAAAAGTTTTTCCAGAATGTTAACAGAATATATTTCCAGGCGGGTATTTTACTACCAAGGAGCAGAGATAAAGCAGAGGACTTTGATATAGAATTTGTAGAAAGTAAACGTGAGGGTGGCTCACAATTCTATGATGCAATGGAATATTCTGATAATAGAATAGCAAAAGCATTTTTACTGCCAAATCTGTTTGGTGCTTCCAGCATAAGATTTGGGTCTTATGCACTTGCAGAGAAACAATTTGAGGTATTCTATAGGGTAACAAATATTTTACAAAGTAATATAGAACAAGCACTGAACAATAAGGTTATTAAGCCACTTATTCAATATAATTTTCCAAACGGAAGCGCCAAAGTAAATTTCAAACCATACTCGCTTCAGGAAGCAATTGAGTTAATAAAATCGGCAGTTCAGGAAATTGAAAAAGCAAAGGAGATATCCGATGAGCATCGAGAAATACCCTGAATTTGTATGGATACCAGATTTTATAATCCTAACAGGTTCTACAATATATGGTAAAGATGCACCGCATGATGTTGACATAGTAGTTAGAATACCAGAGCCAATATTCAGTTCTATCATGGAGCATTCCAGAGATATATTTGACGCATTATCGTTGAAACTTAGAAGAATATTTAATAGACCAGTTCATTTCGTCCCAACTTCAACTGGCAATAACTGGGATGGCATAGGGTTATACGACCTTGTTTTGAGAGCAAAAGAGCCCAATGGAATAAGCATAGATGAAGATGAGTTCAGGGATATTTTTTATTCAACTGATGATTTTGCAGAATATATACCCTCAAAAATTCCTTTCGGGTCATCTGCAGGGAAGTTTTTTTCCGCAAAATATATTATTCCGTATATTCCAGAACATGAAATTTATGTTGAACCATTTTGCGGTTCTGCTTCTGTTTTTTTTAAGAAACCGAGAAGTCTGGCTGAAGTTCTAAACGACATCAATAGTGGCATTACTTTCTCATTAAAATTTATACAAAAGATTACAGAAGAAGATATTGAGAAACTTAAAAAGTTTGACTGGGTCTTGAGAAGAAAAAAATTTTTTGATATATTAGACAGATTTAATAAGAATCAATTTAGTAAAGATGAACTTACAAGATTTTATGAATATTTATATCTTGTATTAGGTTCTTATTGCGGAAAATTGACAGATATTGGTGTTAAAAGAATTGGTAAATCCATTAAGAGTGACTTTAACAAATTTTTGAAGTTAAAAGACAGGTTACAGGGTGTTAAGATAACATCAAAAGATTTTCGTGATGTAATAAAAGAATATGATACTAAAGATACATTCTTCTTTATAGATCCGCCATATGTTAATTCAACAAATATGGGAATGTTTTCAAAAAAAATTCGCAATAAATTCACACAGGCAGACCTAAATGACTTAATTAAATTATGTAAAAACTTGAGAGGGAAATTTATATTGACACTTGAAAACTGTAAAAGTTCAAGGGATTTATGCAGTGGGTTTAATGTAAAAAAATTTGATAGATGGACAATTTATCAGGGTAGAGGAATTCGCTCAACAGAAGAGGAAATAATGGTTTCAAATTTTCCTTTTAAGAAAAATAATTGGGCTGGCATAGATGGCGATGACGAAGAGTTTTTAGAATTGCGTTCTGCTACTCCAGAAATAGAAGAGCAAGCAAAAATATCTATGTTAGAGGATAAGATTGAGTTTGGAAGGTTTTTTTATCCAGAGAAGACATCTCTGCCAGCAGTAATGTTGTTAAAAGGTAAAGGGATTGAACCAGCAATCGACTGGGTCGTTAAGAATAAGCCAGTTATTGTGAACAAAAAGTATGATGGAAACAGGTTAATAATAATGGTTGATAAAAAGAATAAAAAGATTGAAATTTATTCCGAAGATGGAAGAAAATTACCTGAAAACAAACTACCAGAGACAACCAAGCAGTTATTAGAACTCAATGGAGATAGTTTTATATTGGACTGCGAGTGTGAAATGTGGTTAAATGGCAAACATCAAAACAGAGAAGATGTCGCTGGTTTTTTACATAATAAGATAGATTTTGATGATAAAGGTATTGTCTTGAACGTTTTTGATATTCTTTATTATAACGGCAAGGATATTCATAAACTTTCCTACACTGACAGATTACATTATTTGTTCAAACTCAAAATAAAGCAGTCAACCTTAAATGAGCCCAAGCCAGAGTATCATATAAACCAAGTTCCATCCTTTGTTGCAGATACTAAAGAGAAAGCAATTGAACTAATAAACTTATGTGCCAATGCTCCTGCATCAGAGGGTGCAATGCTTAAAAAAGCGTTTTCTCCTTATTCAATCAACGGTTATAGTGATAACTGGCTGAAAGTAAAAAAATATGAGACGCTTAAGGTAATAGTCCTTAAAGTAAATTCCACAAAAGTTCCGAGTGTTGTTAATTTTGACATTGGTATCAGGTTTAGGGATAGAAACATAGCCCCAAACAGGATTGTTGAGTTAGATGGCAAGAAGTATATGAAAATTGGCAAGACGTTTAATACTACAAAGGACTATGCAAAAGTCGGTGATATTATTTCTGTTTTATTCCATACGGTTAACTGGTATAAAACAAAAGATGGTGAGTATCTCCATTTATATGAGCCAATAATAGATGAGAAACACCCAGAAGAAGCCGAGCCAGATTACTTTGAAAGTGTAGTTGAAAAAGCAAAGATAAGTAATTTACTTGTTGAAAAATTCATAGAAGACCTTAATAACTACAACCCTAAATCAGTTCCAGATGAGGTCTTGATTGATGATTACAGGTGGTTATTGGTGTTTATAAATAACGAAATCCACAAGTATAACTTAAAACTTATAAAAGACAAACTTGATGAGGTTATAGATGAAATTTTTAGAAGAGGAATAGCAACCCTACACCCAGATAGATATAATGATAAAATGCGTGAAATTGTCATTGATATAGTAAAGAAAAAAACAGAAGGTTTGAGAAGTATACCTTATTCCAGCATGCAGGAACTTTTAAGGAAAAATATATTGTTATCAAGGGCAAGTTTGGACACTGGCAGTATTATAAAAGTTGTTGGTGAAAATAAGTTAGTTATACTCAAAGTTTTGGAGGAGATTACAAATGAAGATTGAAAAAATCAGTAAACTTACTGGGATACCAGAAACAGAAATTAGAAATGAATTTGGGGAAAATGTTCACATTTATAAAGTAAAACCTCTTGTTGTCTTAAACCACGTAGAGAATTTTCAAGAAAACGTATTTATGCAAATTCCGCCAGAAAAAACAGATAAATCTTATAGGTATGTTATCCAAATGCATATTAGGGGTAAATCTGTCCATTTTGATTTAAGATTAGAAAGAGAAAATGACCTTATTGGCTGGACTTTGCTTGCCCAGCTGGAAGGATTACCAGATAAACCAATAACCACATTAAAAGAAGCCAAAGAATTTTTTGAGAAACATAAGAACGATTTTAAGATTGATTTCTCAACTGGTGAGTTTAAGAAAAAGAAAGATAAGGCGGGTAGAATTAGACCAACAGAGATACAGGTTATCCCGAAAGCAGTTGAACCACATGTCTGGCTGTTTGATGAGAACTTAAACAAAATTAACCAGTTGGATTATCTTTATTTGGTTGAGGGAGTTGCTCCGATTGGAACGCCTGGTTCTACTGCTGAATATCCAGGCGTATTCTTGATAGTTGATAAAGGATATGTGGAGTATGGTGCAACAAAGCCATATTTATTTGAATATTTCTTTAACTCTGGGATACTGAACGGGAGATACATTATAAGAACGCTTGCCCATTTCAACGAAGAAATACTCTCGCCATCAGAAGCCCCAGAAGAACACGAAATTAGGTCTGCGCATTTCTGGGTTATGATACAACCAGAAGATAAAAGACCATATGTAATTTCAGACAGAGCGGTTAAGTCGGGTTATATTCCAGATTATAATTATTCTGCTTTGCCTTATAAAATAAAAGAAAACATCCCAAGACAATACCAATACTGGAAAGAAAAAAACATTAAGAAACGGATTGAGTTAAGAAACAGGTTAATATCAGAAGTAGAAGAACTTGAAATTGACTTAGATAAACTTACAAAAATGACCGAAAACTCTGGTTTTGGTATCTGGAGAATATGGTGGAAAAGAACTAATAAAGAGGGTAAACCTGTCATAGTTATTAGATATACGCCATCAACAGAGTATTATTTATTAAAAATTGCTGACAGAGTATTTGAGAGTGGATATAATCCGCTTGAAACAGAAACTTTTTTGTATCCAAGAAATATAAGGGTAGACCTGACCAAATTTGACACTAAACATAAACTTGAAACTGGTTCTGAACTTAATCCAACTAAGGCAACTTCTGCTTGGATTGAACCAGTAATAATTGGAACTACCGATATTCTTACAAATTCCCCTACTTTTATAAAGTTCCAATTCAAGGGAAAGTTGTATATACTATATAAACCTGAAGGTGAAGAATTCTGGCTTTTTCAAGAGTCAGGGTTTCCATCTATTGAAGGTGTTGACAATTTGAAAAATTATAAGTAAAATATTCTTAAAACAAGTTAAAAGGAGGTAAAAATGGGACTTGTCAATATAATTGAAAGCAAGGCAATAAATTTTGACGATGCAATAAACATCGTAAAGGAGTTTGATGAGATTATAAATACCGACATAAAGGAGTTTTTAATTAAACTTAAAGAAAAAGAAAAAGAAGATGAAATAAAATCCGATTTGGATAAAACGATAAAAAAGATAGAGGATTATGGTGCTGAAAAAGTTTACGGGTATGGATACCAAGGCATTTCAATTATAGAAGAATTGAAAAAGATACTTGAAGCGAAAGATATAAAGAAAGCAATCAACGAGTTAATTGATAAACTTGAGAAAATAAAAGCAGGATATGGGTATCCCTCTGTGAATGGTTGCCTATCTGTCGATAAAAAACAAGAGGAAATGGCCGAGACAGTAAACTTGATGAACCAAGAAATCTGCTCGGTCGGAAACTTTACAGCAAGAGGTGTTAAGATAACCCAAGAAGACCTGAACGAAATTGCAGAGAACTGGGTGAAATTAAAAGACAGGGTCAAACCACCTATCAAGATTGGGCATTTTGGAGAAGGGTTTGGTATGCCCGCTGTTGGCTGGGTTGATAATATCAGAGTTGAGGGCGACAAACTCATTGCCGACTTCAGGGATGTCCCTAAAAAGGTTGCAGACCTCATAAGATACAAGGCATATAGAAGGGTTTCTCCAGAGTTATATGTAGATTTTGAAGAAGACGGCATGAAACATGGAAAGGTTCTCAAAGCCGTATCTATTCTCGGGGCTGATATACCACAGATAAAAACCCTCAAAGATTTAGAGGTTCTTTATAACACAGATGAAGCCAAATCAGTTGACTTCGTAATTGACGAGAAAGAAAAAGAAGATAATATAGATTCCCCAGTTAAAAAAATACTTGAAGAGAACATACGGCTTAAAATAGATAACTTCATTGAAAAAAACTCTAACAAGGTAATCCCTTCTATTGAGCCACTGGTTAGAGAAGTTCTAAAGGTTGCCTATATGCAGGAACTTGATGTCAAGTTTACAGAGAATGAAAAAATAGTCAACATGTCTCTTGGTGATGCCATAAAAGAGATATTTAACAGGTTACCTGATATAGTTGACCTTGAGGAAAAAGCAAAGTCCATAGTTGATACACATATTGATGAGGAGGCATTGATAAAAGAAACGGCACAGAAATTCAATATATCCGAAACAGATGCAGTCAGGAAACTTATTAGGGAAGGTAAAATAAAATTCTTTATTGAAACAGAAAACAACGATAAAGAATAACCAACCATAAAAAAGGAGGTATAAGATGGAAAGATTAGAAAGAAGTTATATAAATGGATATGGTAATGACCTTTATCCGTTCAGGTTTGTAAAATTTTCAGACGAAGGAGAGGTCACGCTGTGTTCTGCGGGCGATTTGGCAATTGGAGTTACTCTTCGCAACTACAGATATACATCAAGTTCAACAATTGACTATGTGACTCCTGATGATGAACCCGTTCCAGTTGTCATATCTGGTATCACAGAGGTTGAATGCGGTGGAACTGTAAGCGCTGGGGATATAGTGGCTTCTGATGATGACGGAAAGGCGGTTGTGATGACCAATGGACAACACGGTAACGGTATAGCCCTTGAGGATGGGGAAGATGGTAGCAGGATAAAGATACTTATAACACATATTGCGTTGAATATTTCATAACGGGATAACCTTTACACACAAAAAGGAGGTATAAAATGGCTGAACTTATAAACAAGCAAATTCTTGAAAAAGCGTTTTTAAGTTATAACCCCAAGTTTAATTACATCGCAGATGAGATTTTGACACTTGTCAATGTATCTCAATCTGGTGAGAATTACAACATCTATGACTCGTTTTCTCTCAAACCCGAAGATGACATAGAGGGTAATTCTGGTGCTAAAATAGTTGAAGATACGGTTAGGGCAGTTCAGAGGGCTTCATACTCAACAATAAGCAGAGGTCTTAAATCTTTTATCAAGGATGAAGATAGAAAGAGTATGAACGATGCTGAGTTATTTGATTTGCTTCTTGACAAAATTGGTGCAATTAAAGAGAAACTCCTTCTTAATAAGGAAATCAGGGTTGCTAATTTAATAGAAAACAATGGAAACTCTACATCCCCTACAACCAAATGGGATGCCAGCAATCCGACTATAGAAAAAGATATAAGAGAGGCAATAGCCAGTTTTGAAGATTATGCTGGCATAACCCCTAACCTAATAATTATACCGAAGCCAGTTTGGGATACGATGGTGATGGACGAGACATTAAGAAATGTCTGGCTGTTAGTTCCATCAAGTGCAGATAAGAATAAAATTAAACTCTCGTCTCTCTTAAATATGCTGTTTGATAACTTTGAGAAGATAATTATTCCAAACGCAAAGAAAGATACAACCAAGAAAGGCAAGGCGCAGAGTTTGTCTTACGTATGGACTTCAGACACCGTGGCACTGCTTTACTATACTCCAATCGGAACAAGGGAGACATTCACTTGGGGAGCCAACTTCAAGTATCAGGATTTCAAAATCCGTCAGTGGAGAGAAGAAGACCCAGAAGGTGTGTGGGTTAAGGTTAGTTATCAAACAGATGAAAAAGTTGTCTGTAGTAATGCAATCTACAAACTGACAGATGTGTTAACATAAGAGCGTATCACTCTGTCGGGGCGGGTGAGATTACTTATCAATCCCGCCCCCACTATGAAAGAACTAAAAGAGTTTTGGGACAATCTAACGCCATTTGATAAGCATATTTCTAACGATGATAACGATGTAAAGAGGTATATGCGCTGGGGTGATTTTATTCATTCAGATTTAATTTCCCGTATAAAAGAGCCGATAAAAACGGTGTTAGATTATGGTTGTGGTGGCGGATGGACACTATTAAACTTCCCTAATGATACAGAGTTTTATTTATTTGATATATGTCAGGAGTGTTTAGATATTGCAGAAAAAAGGTTAGTTGAAAATGGTAAAACAAAGATAAAGAAACACTTAATTAAGGGCATACCATCAGAGCAAGATATTACTGGCATACCACCGATAGATTTACTTTTATGCACATTAGTTATTAACCATATGCCCTCTTATGAATATTACCTTGGTGTTTCGGATTTATGGGTAAAGATTAACCCGAAATACATTATTTTGCATCAAAGGCACTCTGATATTACTGTTAAAGCAAGAAATTTTGATGAGTATAAAAAACGATACAGCAAGGGATTAATGATGTCAACTTATCACACAACCTTACCATTTGATAAATGGAAACTTCTTTACTGGACACTGGAAGATGCAAAATTTGGGCATTGGTGTGTTGATGGTTATGAATTTTTCATTTTAAGGAGAAAATGAAATGGCTTATTTAACTGTTGATGAAGTGAGAGAATTATATACTGGCATAGATGAAGCAATAACAAGGAGAACTCTAACAGAAGGCGTAGTTGAGAGATGGATTTCAAACTCGCAATCTATAATTGATGGGATGCTTTCTATTAGTTTTGAAGTGCCGTTCACCGAAGTTCCACCGCTTGTTAAAACATTAACTATTGAATTATTTGAGTATTTCTGGCAAAAGGCGGTATATACACCAACAAGCACTGGTGAGGAAGTTCCATGGCTCTATGCGAGATATGACAGAATAATGAACCTATTAGATAAAATAGCGGTTGGAGTAGTCAAGTTAGTTGATAGTGATGGAAATATAATAGAACCGATATACAAAGTTGCTAAACTGAAATCTAATTATGAAAACCAAGAACCAATATTTGACATAGAAAGAGAAGTTTACGAAAATGATGTTCCAGAGAATTATGGGAAAGAGGGGTTATAATGGACTACATAAAAAAGACAAATGAGATAAAAGCAAAAATAATAGAACTCTTAGAGAATGCCGAAATACAGAACTTAAAAGGTATTAAATTAAGGGTTGTTGATGTTGGATTGTCAAACAACATTGATACTGGAGAATGTCCTATACTTGCTGTATATAAATTAAATGTCTCTGGTGAACATATTAGGTCAGACCAGCCATCTGTGGATGTCCCAAGAATGCTTACAATAAATCTTGCACTTGCAGATTATTCGATTGTATCAGTAAATGAGGCAGAAAGTTTAACAGATGACCTATTAGAGAAGATACTGGGTGTTTTAATAGACAACCCAACCCTTGATGGGTTTGTTGACAAGTATATTGTATCAAACATAACTTTTGATGAGATAAGAGACAGAGGGGTTTTTTTCTCTATTCCTGAAATATCACTTGAAATATTACTTAAAGGAGTGTATTAATAATATGCCTAAAATAGACATTAACTATGAAATTACATCACATATTGGTGGTAGGAAGATTTTCAAAACACAAATGGAAGCAGTATTTGCAAGTTTCCTGTCATCGGAACTTAAAAGGAAATTTCTCAGACAAGGGGTAGAGATATTCCTTTACAAAACTGGCGATGTTGCTTTCAGCACTGCATCTGTATTCTCTTCATTAAAATCAAAAGATGTTTCCAATGAAGCACTCAAACATATAAATGTCCGTTTTAGTGAGTATTTACTTTCAGAGTGGAGTAAACGTGAAAGGCAATTCCCGCCATTAAAAAGTGCATCTGTTTCCCAAAGAAACATCAGGCGTCTCAATGGGTGGAAAGGTGGTGTATATAATCCTCCACTGACATTTACTGGTAGGTTCAAGAGTGCTTTTCTTGAAGCAATGATGATAGGAGAATTTGCCTTTTTTGATAGAACCAAATGGGATAAAAACAGGTTGGTATTTACAGAACCAGAAATAAAAATATACTGGAACCAGAACGAGAAAGTAAAAGGACTTGAGACATCTTTCCAGAAATACTTTTACCGTTCTACATTGATAAGCCCAAAGTTTTTCCATCTTGCTGTGGCACACGCAAAAATGGGAAGAGATGTCTTTCCATCAAGGTATCAAGATTTTTCGCTTGAGAAAAAGGGGGATAAGATTATTATGAAACCAAAGCAATGGATCAAACAACCAATGTATAAAGGTATCATAAAACCGTTTATCAAACAGGATTTAAGAGAAATATTTAAGAAACTACGAGAAGGGACACCATCAACCGAAGACACTGAAAAGATAACAAAAGATATTTTCGGCCAAGCAATTGATATACTTACCGACAGAGGATTATTAAAAGACCCGACATTAAAAGAACTTATTAATAGAGTTATACAAGACATTAAGAGTAAGAAAATAAAAGTGAATATTAAATTTGCTGGTGCATTAGCAAACTTTATACAGGAAAAAATTGGTGAATATTTATAATGATGTTGACTTTCTCTTATTATAGCGGTAAAACAATTAAAACAAACAAAACAAGGAGGTTAGAATGGATAAGACAAAGGTTTTGGCAAGTTCTGCCACATTGCTAATTGGTGAAAAAGGGGAGGCGGCAACGAACATCGGGTTTACTCAGGGGGGTGTAAGTATTACACCTTCAAGGGATACTACTGAAATAGTTGCCGACCAGACAAAGTATCCTCTCTATATTCTTACTACAAGAAGAGGCGCAGAAATCAATTTTAGGTTAATGGAAGTCACTCCAGCCAATATTAAACTTGGATGGGGCGAACATGGTAAATCTGGTGATGCTTCTAACGAGGTTTCTCTTGGGGCAGAAGAAACCACTCCGCCATCCTACACACTGAAAATTTATGGCACACGTATGGATGGTAAATATGTGGTGTTTACCTTCTATGATTGCACACCTTCTGGTGCTGGTGCTCTCAATTTCGCTAATGCGGAGGCCGCCTTAATAGAAGGAACCTTTACGGCTCTGTATGATGATACAGAGGACTGTATTGGGTTAATGGAGGGATTGGATACACAGCCTGCTTCATAAAAAACATTAAAGGAGGATTACGATGGAAATGAAAAAAGATTGGTTTTGGGGGAACAAGCGAGGAGTTAGGTTTGAAAAATCTACTATTAAATTAACAAATGATGGTGTGTATTTATCGGATCTTTATTTAACTGCTATGCTGTTATGTTGCGTTGATGGAACCTTATGTGAAAAAGCAGTTAAGATACCAGAGAGTCCTAATAAACTACATTTCTTTGTAAGAGGCAATCCCAATGATATAAGAGAGTTTCTTAACTATTTCTTTAATGGTCAAAAAGCGCAAAATATTTTGGTTCCCAAGGTTGATGAATTACGTGCTTTTACAAATAAGGTTTCATACCTGAAGGCGGTTCTTGACAGAAGCAAAGTAAACATAAAAAATGGATAAGACACAATTTCTTGTATTGAAAAACGGGTCAACTGTTTCTTTTAAAGGAACTGAGTTGGGTTATACTAACGGGATAAGATTAACACCACAATTTACAGTTTTTGAGTTAGATAACCAGAAAATTGGAAAGGTATCAAGTGAGACACATATAACTTCAGTTGAAGTTGAAGTTAACATATATGAATGGAACACGAACAATATAGGACTTCTACAGGACGGAAACTTATCAGGTCAGTTAGTTATTTATGGTGAAACTTTTTCGTCCACTAATAAATACAGAAAAATTACGGTTTATAATGCTTATAGAACTAACATCGGCGCTGTAGAACTTGGTAAATTACCAGTTCCAACTACGTTGACTTTTACTGGATATGTAGATGAGACAACAGGAAAAGTTTATATAGTAGAAACAACAAAATAACCAAAAGGAGGATTACGATGGAAGAGATAAAGAAACAAACAAGCAAAAACGATTTAAGAGAATTTATTGAAGCCAGCAGAGAACATGAGGCGGAATTTCAGGGTAAAAAGATTATATTCAAACCCCTAAACTCATCAGACGCTTTGATATTCCTTGATTTACTTATCAGTGGCAAACCCTTTACAGATATTATTCAAAATAATGAATTCATAAGGATTGCTTCTGTCTCGTTAGAGGTTGACCAAGATGATTTTAAGAAAACTTCCCCTGCCTTCAAAATATTTGTCCTTAACCAATTACTTGAAATCGGAGGATACGATTTTTTTTGGGAGCAGGTAAAAAAGACACAGGAGAAGGTCGCAGAAATGATGAAACGATTGGGGGTGGAGGTTTAACATTTCTCCCAATATATGAGGAATTGATACACAGAGGATTTGAACTTGAATATCTTCTTTACAGGGCTACATTAAAACAGGTATTATTACTATATAATGCTTCAAGGGCTAACCAGAAAGAAGAGAATAAAGAGAAAGCAGTCCTTGAATTTCTTATAACTGCTGGTGCTTTCGGTAGTAAGGTTGCTATTAGAGAACTCAAAAAGATACTTGGATATGAGAAGGATGAGATTGAATATATTTAATTGGAGGTTAATAAATGGCAAACTATGATGTAAAGATAAATCTAAAGGGGTTTGCTGACTTACAGGATATAGAAAAAAAATTACAAAAAATACAAGAGGTATCCTCTAATGCATTTAAGGGATTAAAAGAAGGTATTAGACCACAAAATGTTCAAGCAGTTATATCAAGATTAGAAAAGTTAATGGAAGGTGCCTCCCCTTGGACTAAATTTTATAGAATTAACAGAGCAGACAAAGAGAATATAATAAATGAGGTAAACTCAATACTGCGTTTTGTAGGCGAGAAAGAAGTTAAACTACCAGCAAAACTATATTTCCCAGAACTACAGAAAACCCTTGATGAGGTATATGATAGAATTAAGTCAGTCCAAAACGAATTTCCCAAAATTGCAAAAATTAGAAGAGATAAAATAGTGTCAACAATGCGTTTAGGGGGCATAGAAGTAGCAACATCAACCATAAATATAGAGAAAGCACTTAGGGCAGAACAAGAAAGAAAAAAGGTAATTAAAGAAATAATTGACAGTTACAGAGAAATTGGATATACCACGCTTCAAATTGCAGAACAGAGCAAAATTATGCGTGGTAAAGAAACAAATGAATTAAAAGAACAGAGAAAAGTATTAGAGCAATTAGAATACCTCCAAAAAAGCCAGCCAGAACTTTACATTAAAATCAGAAACCAGATAAAGGACTTAAATGCCCAGTTAAATAAAAACCCAGAGGAGTTATCAAAAACAATTAGGTCAATACAGGCACTGGGTTCTCATTCTTACAGATTGCGTCTGGAATGGGACAGGATTGGAAACTCATTGAGGTTCTTTTCTTACTTAACGCTAACTTCGACTGGATATGCCATAAGACAGACAACTGACTGGATAAAGGGTTTAATGGAGTTACAGGGCTCACTTAAAACAAGTTCCAGAGAAACATTAGGGCTTGCCTATGTTTCTGGTGTCTTAGGTATTCAAACAACATTTTTAGGAAAGACAATAAATAATGTTTATCAGGCCTTAATAAATGCCGGGCAAGGCACTTCTTTTGTAGCAGAACGGGTAAGAGAGGCGATACACTCTGTTGGATTATCCTCTTATAAACTTGGTGAGGATATGGGTGGCAGTGTAGAAGTTTTCTTTAGGGTTATAGGTGCGCTGCAAAAACTTGAACAACAATATGGTCGTGCTTGGGTAATGCAGAAACTTCTGGGTTCTGACGCAGAATATGTAGCCCAGTTATTACAAATACCAGTTGAAAGATTGTGGGAATATTACAAAACAGGAACGGAACTTTATGACCATTTTGGTATATCTCTTAATGATGTGTATAATGCTGGTCTTAAAGTAAACGAGGTTTTTACAAGGTTCGGGATGTTATTAAAGGTTAAACTTGCAGAAGTTCTGCCCGGGCTTGCAGAAGGTTTTAGGGTAATCATAGAGACAATCACGAAATTACTTGAATTATTCACAAGGATACCAGACGGACTACAAAAAGGCCTTGCACAGTTTTTTATACTTGGCTCTGCTTTTACCTATGTTGCTGGAACAGGACTAAAGGTTTTTGATACAATTAAAAGAATGTCCGAAGCATTATTGGTTGCAAGAATGGCAACTATTTCATTTATCTCATCGTTTGTCACAAATCCTATTCTGCTTGGTCTAACACTTATTGCTGGTGGACTAACATATATTGCACTGAAACTAAAACAATATAATAACCAGTTAAATGAATTAGCATTAAAACAACAAGTTAATATTAAGGAAGCATATGATACTTCAATGGAGTTAGGTGAAAGCATAACAAACAATATTGAACTTATAAAGATATATGGAACAGCAGAGGAGAAACAGAAACTTGATGTATTGATGTCTAATTTGAGAAAATACTATAATATCCTTATTGAATTAAATGAGAAATTAAGACAGGGGAATTTTAAGACAAATGAAGAATACAAAGAAACTATTGATTTTTATGAAGTTACATATCAGATATATGCTAAAACACTTGAAAAAATAAGAAATATCGCAAGCACTGCGAAAATCAGAACAGAAAAAGAATATATTACAACAAAACAGATACAAGAGCAGGAAAACCTAATAAGAGAAAACAACTTAAATCTTAATGAACAATATGATATATGGACTAATCTCTTAAGGGTAGCAAAAGAGAATTCCAGAGAGTATGATACTATAAATAAAAAGATTGTAGATGTAGTTGGTGCTTCCAAGAGAGCCGTAAGCGAAACACTGAAATTTCTACAAGAGCAGTCAGAAATCATCCCGTCTTGGTTCAGTGGTATTGATACAATCACTGATAAGTTCAGAAACATTGAAAATGAAGTTAAGGTATTAATGAAGACAGGAACGCAAGAAAATTTACAACTTATAAAAGATATTCAGACAGAATATACAAAGTCATTGCTTGTAAACTATGATAAACTACTTGACGAACAAAGAGACAAGAGATTAAAATTAGAAAGTGAGTTATATGAAGAGAATATCAAAGCAGGAAGATTAAAAGAAGACAATCTACAGAAACAGTTATTAAATATCTATAATTCTTACAACATTGAAAAATTAAGAACCATCAAAAGCACAAGCAATGAAGTATCCTTTCTTGAAAAGAAGGCACAGGAAGCAATTCTGGAATATAAAAAATCTGGGAACTCTAAATATCTTGATATACATAATTCAGTTATAAACCTGATAAAAGAGAAACAGAACTCGCTCAGATTGGAACTTGGAAAGATAGAGTTAAAGAGCACAGAAGATAGGATATCAACTATAGATAAATTTTACGAGGAACATAAAAAGGGGACAGACAGTATTATAAGTTATTATAGCCGAGAGATTTCTAAACTATCCAAATTAGACAAACAGAGAATTTCAGACCAATTAAGAATAATAGATACTGTCAAGGGTGAGTTAAGTTATATAAACAACTTAATCAACAATTATGGAGCAACTAACAAACTATTAGAGCAACAGGTAGAAATACAGAACAAACTAAAAGAAGAGATTTTGAACTTTGCAAAAGTATCAGACGAATATCATCTTGAATATGCCAACAGATTAAAAGAAAATTTTGAAATAGAGAGGCATTCAGTATCCGAGAGAACCAAGTTTTATGATTGGTATTATAATTATCTCCTTGGTGCCTTAATAGAGGTTGACAACCGTGAGAAAATATCACTGGAAAATAAGAAAAGAATTTTTGATAGTGAGGCAGAAATTTATTCAGACAGGTTAAAAATCTTGTCTGAACTTCTTAATGCTCAAAAGTCATTTACAGGTATATCGCAAAAGATTATTGACCAATATCTTACACATTTAAGTAGTGGTTATAGTAAACACTATATCACAGATAAAGATTATGTTGATAACCTTGAAAAACTTATAGGTAGTTCTGTTAAACTGATAGGTAAATACTTTCAGGGGCTGTATAGTGAAAGCCCTGATAAATTATTAAGAAATTTCTACTATAACACTACACAGATAATTAGCAGGATTTCTAAAGAGATAAGCGGACTTGACTTAATGCCAGAAGAGAAAAAGAATTTATTTATTAGAAGCATCTACTCAATGTTAGAGGAAGTAAAATCAATGAAACTTTCAAAAGAGTTCTGGCAAGATATTCTACAAGGAAATCAATTCTCTGACACCATATCAAGATTAGGTGAACAGTTTGGACTCTCAAGAGACGAAATTAAGATAATACTGTCTGATATAGTAAACTCTACATATAACGATATAGACGCCATTTTAAGAAAACTTTACGAATTTGGATACAATATCAGTATATTTACCGACTTTACAACAGAGAAACTAAAATCTGCGTTTCAGTTAGATACTATTAAAAACGCATTTTTTGAGTTCTCGCAGTCAGTTCTTTCAGGAACTCAGACAATAGATGAGGCATTCAAAAACCTGAAAAAAGCCGTGTTTAATTATTTCCAGAACCTTTTTGTTACACTGATTATATCTACAAAGATTTTTACTTCAGAGGTTCAAAATGCAATACAAGAAGCAGTAGATTTGTTTCTTGCTGGCTATACAAACAGGGCAACTAATATGATAAATAATATCATAGGTTTGGTAGTTAACAGGACAAGAAAACTCTTGCCTTTTGTTCAGAGTGTTGCTGAAAATTTAAGACGGGCTTTTGGTGTGGTTGATATAGACAAAGAGATGGAAAAGACAACAGAAAACCTTGGGAAACTTGGAGAAAATATTGCAGAAGGCATTCATGCAAAAAAGACCGCTGGCTGGTTATTACCAAGCGAGACAGTTTTAGAGCCAGAAACCGCTGGTGTAGGCAATGTCTCTATCAATAAGCAACTAAGCGTGAATTTCCATGGTTTGGGTTTTAATGAGCAGAAAAAAGTATTTGACCTATGGCAGGATAAAGAAGAACTTTCTACTATATTAGGAGTATAGTATGAATAGAGTAAGTATAAAATCGGTAGAATACGGATTACAGTTTAAGTATAAGTATATTCCAAGCAAAAGGTTAAGTATTGAGAAAACCATAAATAGTGTAATAATTCAGACACAGGACTATGTATTACTTGACACAAATATAGAGTTTGAATACCCAAGAGCAACAAGCACCAAAAGGTCTGCATTAAAAGACCTTTATGAGAATGGGACTACTTTTACCTTTATAGATTATGATGGCAATTCATATACCTGTTTAATGATTGAATACTCTGAAGAGGAAGTTTTATCAAAATATAACATCAAAGGAACAATGAAGATACTGGAGACGAAAGGATGAGAAGCAATAATAACATAACAACTGAATATGGAAAGGTTCCACATATACCCATATGGGACATTGTTTCAACTTCATTTCCTAAACCAAAAATCCCAATTATAGGAGACCCACCCGAACTTCTGGCACCATTGAATTCTACACTTGAAATATATTGTTGCCCTTCAACCTGTGACAATAAACCTGTATGTTCTAAAGTAAGATTTGAGTGGACTTCTGTTAAAAATGCTGTTTACTATGAACTCCAGATATGCGATGATAATTCTTTTTATGTTGTTGAACCACCATTTGAGATAGGAAACTGCCTTGTCTCAAAAACTGTATATGGAACGCAAGTTGATATAGACCTTGCAAGGGACTGTTGCAGTTTGATTTATAAGAAAACAATCTACTGGAGAGTAAGGGCTGTATTTGACGCAAACTATAAGTCAAGATGGTCAGATATAGGCAGTTTTGAGTTAAATACTTCATTTTGCGAACTATGTATTACAAAAGAGGGCATCTGTGGCAATACAGAAGATTGTGGTTCTTGTGAAAGTTCAACTCAAGGTTGTAACCCCTGTGAAAACTGCCAATCTGCTTGTCAGACTGCTTGTCAAGGATGCTTAACTCCTTGCGAGGATTGCGAAACTATTTGTATGTCTTATCTTGATGTTTGTAGCACTGGACAATGCGGGGTTAGTGAAGTTTGTGAGACGTGTGATGCATACTGTTTAACAAACTGTCTTGTATGTGAAACAAACACGCCTTGCACTACTTGTGAAAATTCTTGTGAGGCCTGCGAATATTGTCTAACTTGTCAGACATCGGCGCAACTATGCGAAACCTTAGATGTTTGTGCTAATTGTGAAAGATGCCAGAATTGTCTATATTGCCAAACTTGTCAGACCTGTGAATTTTGCGAATTTTGTCTAAGGTGCGAAAACTGCCAGAGTTGTGAAATATGTGAAACCTGCCTTAATTGCGAAAACTGCCAGAGTTGCGAAACCTGTGAAACCTGCCTTGTATGCGAGAATTGCCAGAATTGCGAGAGTTGTGAGACCTGCCTTAATTGTGAAAACTGCCAGAGTTGCGAAAC
>Ga0116147_1002077_pt1 | contig 21034 bp, 17 predicted proteins | sample AD_JPNHG3_MetaG_FD_89749 | JGI IMG/M metagenome (GOLD analysis project Ga0116147, IMG submission 89749) | Active sludge microbial communities of municipal wastewater-treating anaerobic digesters from Japan - AD_JPNHG3_MetaG | ecosystem: Engineered > Bioreactor > Anaerobic > Digestate | place...
ACCCTGCAGTACATCGCCGCCTACTCCGGGTGCAGCATCGGGGAGTTCTGGCGCGACCGCGGGCAGGATGCCCTCATTATCTACGACGACCTCTCGAAGCAGGCGGTGGCCTACCGTCAGATCTCGCTGCTTCTCAGACGGCCCCCGGGACGCGAAGCCTTCCCCGGGGACATCTTCTACAATCACTCCAGGCTCCTCGAGCGTGCCGCCCGCGTGAACCCCGATTTCGGGGGGGGATCCCTGACGGCCCTGCCCATCATCGAGACACAGGCCGGCGACGTTTCGGCCTACATCCCGACCAACGTGATCTCCATCACCGACGGCCAGGTCTACCTGGAACCGGGTCTTTTCTACTCCGGTGTCCGCCCGGCCATCAACGTGGGCCTTTCCGTTTCCCGCGTCGGCGGCGCAGCCCAGGTGAAGGCCATGAAGCAGGTGGCGGGCACCCTGAAGCTCGAGCTCGCCCAGTACCGTGAGATGGCGGCCTTCGCCCAGTTCGGGTCCGACCTCGACAAGGCGACCCAGGCCCAGCTCGAGCGGGGCGTCCGGCTGGTCGAGATCCTGAAACAGCCCCAGTACAAGCCCATGTCCCTCGGGGAAGAGGTGGTGATCCTCTTCGCGGGAACCAAGGGGTTCCTCGACAAGTACCCCGTGGACAAACTGAAGAACTACGAGCCCGAACTCCTCAATTTCGTGAAGGGCAAATACCCCGAGATCATGAAGGAGATCGACGAAAAGCAGGTCATCAGCCCGGAGCTGGAAAAGAAGATGAAGGAAGTGCTTTCCGAGTTCGACAACATCTTTGTTGCGGGCTGAGGGAATCGGCCTTCCGTCAACGGAGGATAAGGGAGAGAGAAACAGGCCATGGCCGCGTTAAGGGATATCCGAAGAAAGATCACGGCGGTTCAGAAGACCAAGCAGATCACCAGGGCCATGAACATGGTGGCGGCCTCGAAGCTCCGCTCCGCCCAGATGCGGATGGAAAATTTCAGGCCCTATGCCATCAAGTTCATGGATGTGCTCAACAGCCTCGCCCTCCGCGTCGACCCGAAGAGCCACCCCCTCCTGGCGACGAGGGAGCCGAGGCGGATCCGCGTCATCCTCATGACGTCGGACCGGGGCCTCTGCGGCGGGTTCAACACGAACCTGATCCGGGCGGCGGAGCGGTTCATCCAGGCCAAGGCCAAGGAGGGGAAAGAGATCTCGCTGATCTGCGTGGGGCGGAAGGGCCGCGATTACTTCCGGAAAAAAGCCAGGCTCCACAACGCCCATGCCGACGTCTTCCGGAAGTTCGACATGGGGCTTGCCATCGCCATCGGGGAGGATGTCATCCCCTCCTTCATCGCGGAAGAATACGACGAGCTGTATCTGGTCTACAGCGATTTCGCCAGCGTCTCCATCCAGCGGCCGAGGGTCGTGAGGCTCCTGCCGCTTCCCTCCGTCGGGACCGAGGAGGAAGTGGATTACGAGAAACGGCTCGATTACATCTATGAACCGTCCGACGAGGTTCTCCTGGACCAGCTCCTGCCCATGTACATCCGCGTGCTGATCTTCCGGGCGCTGCTCGAGACTTCGGCGGGGGAGCACGGGGCCCGGATGGTGGCCATGGACAACGCGACCAAGAACTGTGACGACCTCACGCGAAGTCTGACGCTGACCTTCAACAAGGTCCGGCAGGCCTCCATCACCAAGGAACTCATGGATATCGTCGGCGGCACGGAGGCGCTGAAGAAGGCGAAATAGACCGAGCGACTCGCTCGAGAAGGGTCCTCACAGGACGCCAGTAACCGTAAAGGAGAGCAGCATGAGCAACATAGGAAGAATCGTACAGGTCATCGGACCGGTTGTCGATGTCGAGTTTGAGGAAGGACACCTTCCCCACATTCTGGATGCCATCAAGATCACGAACCCGGCGATCAATGATGAGGAAGGGAATCTGATCGTCGAGGTTGCGCAGCACCTCGGTGACAACATGGTGCGCTGCATCGCCATGGACATCACGGACGGGCTGGTGAGGGGCATGAAGGCCGAGGCCATCGGTTCGCCGATCATGGTTCCCGTCGGCGAGCCGGGGCTGGGGAGGATCCTCAACGTCGTCGGCAGGCCCGTCGACGGCCTGGGACCGGTGAATGCCAAGGAAATGATGCCGATCCACCGGCCGGCCCCGTCGTTCCTCGAGCAGGACACGAGCGTGCACGTCCTCGAGACGGGCGTCAAGGTCATCGACCTGCTGGTTCCCTTCCCCCGCGGCGGCAAGATGGGGATGTTCGGCGGAGCCGGCGTGGGCAAGACCGTCGTCATGATGGAGATGATCCACAACATCGCCATGCACCACGGCGGGATCTCTGTGTTCGCCGGGGTGGGCGAGAGGACGAGGGAGGGCAACGACCTGTACCTCGAGATGAAGCAGTCCGGCGTCATCTCCAAGGCGGCCCTGATCTACGGCCAGATGACGGAGCCCCCCGGGGCCCGGGCGAGGGTGGCCCTCACGGCCCTCACGGCGGCCGAATACTTCCGGGATGTGCAGGGCCAGGACGTGCTTCTCTTCATCGACAACATCTTCCGTTTCACCCAGGCCGGATCCGAGGTGTCCGCCCTCTTGGGCCGCATGCCCTCGGCCGTCGGGTACCAGCCGACGCTGGCCACGGACCTCGGTGAACTCCAGGAGCGGATCACCTCGACGGACAAGGGGTCGATCACGGCGGTCCAGTGCGTCTACGTTCCCGCCGACGACCTGACGGACCCCGCTCCGGCAACAACCTTCGCGCACCTGGACGGCACCGTCGTTCTCTCCCGGCCGATCGCGGAGCTCGGCATCTACCCCGCCGTGGACCCCCTCGATTCGACCTCGCGCATCCTGGACCCCAACGTCCTGGGCGAGGAGCACTACCAGGTGGCCCGGAACGTCCAGCTCATCCTGCAGCGGTACAAGGACCTCCAGGACATCATCGCCATCCTGGGCATGGACGAGCTTTCCGAAGAGGACAAGCTCACCGTCGGCCGTGCGAGGAAGATCCAGCGGTTCCTTTCCCAGCCCTTCTTCGTGGCCGCGCAGTTCACCGGGACGGAAGGCAAGTTCGTCCCCGTGAAGGAAACGGTGCGGGGCTTCAAGGAGATCCTGGAAGGCAAGCACGACGACCTGCCCGAGCAGGCCTTCTACATGGTGGGCGGGATCGAGGAAGCCGTCGAGAAAGCCAAGAGGCTGTCTGAATAACCGAAAGCGGAGGATCCCTCAATGGCTGACGAATTGATGGTCGAAATCGTGACGCCCGAGAAGATGGCTTTCAGCGGCAAGGTCGAGGAAGTGACGATCCCCGGCATCGAGGGCGAGTTCGGCGTCCTGAAGGGTCACGCATCGCTTCTGTCGGCAATCAAGTTCGGGGAGCTGAGCTACCTCCGGGACGGCCGGAGAACCCGCTACGCCGTCAACACAGGTTACGCCGAAGTGACGGCGAGCAAGGTCACCATCCTCGTGGAGACGGCCGAGAGGGCCGACCAGATCGACGTGGAAAGGGCCAGGCGGGCCAAGGAGCGGGCCGAGCAGAAGCTGGCCAGGATGTCCAAGGAAGACCCCGAGTACGCGAAGGTCGAGGCCGAGCTCCACCGGGCGGAGACCCGGATCAAGATCGCCGGGCAGCCATAGGAGGTTTTCGGAAAGAGCCGTAAAAGGGCCGGGATTGGATCCCCGGCCCTTCTGTTTTCCCCGTCGATGGTGTATAAGGAGAAATCGGATGAATGAAAAGGAAGGCCCACTTTCCATGGCGGTCCTGAGGCGGCTCTCCCTGATCATCGGGCTGTTTTTGATCGGTCTCGTCATCGAGCCCCTGCCCGCTGCGGCGGCGGCAACGGACCCCGCACACCCCGGTCTCGGCGCGGTCCTTCCCCTGTGGTCGATCATCCCCTTTGCGGGGATCCTGCTGTCGATCGCCCTGTGCCCGTTGCTCACGCCGGCATTCTGGCATCATCACTACGGGAAGGTTTCCGCCTTCTGGGCGATCGTCTTCGCCGTCCCCGCCGTCTATGTTTATCGTGAAATGGCGATCCACCCGATCATTCACATCTATCTCATCGACTACATCCCCTTCATCATCCTCCTGTGGGGACTCTTCACGATCGCGGGGGGAATCGTCGTCAGCGGGTCGCTTCGGGGAACGCCCCTCGTCAATTCCATCCTGCTTCTGATCGGGACGATCCTCGCCTCCTGGGTCGGGACCACGGGGGCCTCGATGGTCATGATCCGGCCCGTCATGAGGGCCAACCGGGACCGGGAACGAAAGGCTCACATCATCGTCTTCTTCATCTTTCTCGTCTCGAACATCGGCGGGGCGCTCACCCCGCTGGGGGACCCCCCGCTGTTCCTCGGGTTCCTGCACAACGTCCCCTTCTTCTGGGTCACGACGGCCATTCTCCCCCACATGCTCTTGACCAGCGCGATCCTGATGGGGATCTTCTACGCACTGGACACCTTTTATTACCGGAAGGAGCAACGGTCCGGGCAGAAAGCCCCGGCGGAATCCGGGGAGAAAACGCCGATCCGGATCGATGGGGCGTACAATCTCCTCTTCCTGGCCGGTGTCGTCGGCCTGGTCCTCATGAGCGGTTACTGGAAGGCCGGGTGTTTCACCGTCCTCGGCACCGACCTTTATTACCAGAACATCGCCCGGGACATCGGGATTCTCGTCATGGGGTTTCTCTCGCTATACTTCACCCCCCGGAAGCTCCGCGAGGCCAACGAGTTCGGGTGGGCCCCGATCATCGAGGTGGCGAAGCTCTTCGCCGGGATCTTCATGACGATCATCCCGGCGCTGGGCATCCTGCAGGCCGGACACCAGGGCGCCTTGGCGGGCCTGCTGGCTTACGTGAAGGAGCCCGTGGCGTATTTCTGGGTGTCGGGGTCGCTCTCCTCGTTCCTCGACAACGCTCCCACGTACCTCACCTTTTTCTACATGGCCCTCGGCCAGCTCGGGATGACGGAGGCCATGGTCCCGGGGGCCTGCGCGATCGGCACCCCGACCGGCAATCCCGAGTTCGTCGCCCTGCTCAAGGGGATCTCGGCGGGGTCCGTCTTCATGGGAGCCAACACCTACATCGGAAACGCGCCCAACTTCATGGTGAAGTCCATTGCCGAGGAGGCGGGCATCGCCATGCCGAGCTTCTTCGGATACATGTTCAAGTACTCCATCCCGATCCTGATCCCCGTGTTCCTGATCGTGACCTTCTTGTTTTTCTGAGTCGGAGGGAGGTCCGGGAGGAAAGGAAAAGCGCATGACAGCGAAGTACTATGAAGTCGTGGTCGAGGGCTCCTTCGATCTCATCAAGGGTTTCGTCCTGGGTTTTTTCCAAGGGCGGGGCATCGAGGGTGAGGCCGTGTTCTCCGCCGAACGTCATGTCAGGCAGACGGAAGGGATCGGCCATCTGCTGCGCCAACTCACCCGCCGGGGAAACAAATCCAGCATCATCATCGGGGAAGGGGTCGGCCGATTGCTCCGGGAGGCTCTGGACAGGATCGGGGATGAGCTGGACCTCAAAGTGCTCTCCATCCGGGAAATCAAGTCGGCGCACTTCGATTTCAAGTTCCGGACCTATGCGAAAGCGGCGGGCGAGGGACTGAAGGAGACCTTCACGAACCTTCCGGCTGGAGTTGCCGTGGAGGGTTTCGATCTCAAGGAGGATGTCCGCCCGGAAGCCAAGGGTGTCGAGGCCTATGCCCCGCTCCATCATTACGAGATCCGGGGGAAGGGACGTGTCACGGGCGACGCCAAGGCGGTGATTGACTTCTACGACCGGATCGAGCACAACGAGCTGATCGAGTTAGGGGAGATTGAACTGGACTTTTCCTGAGCCTCCGCCTCAGGACTCTTCCGTGACGGTGATCCCGACGATTTCGAACTCCCGGACCCCCCCCGGTGTCTGGACCGTGACCGTGTCCCCCGGCACCCGTCCGATCAGGGCCTTCCCGATGGGAGAGGTCACGGAAATCTTGTGATGGGAGGCGTCCGACTCGAAGGGCCCCACGAGCTGGTAGTCCACCACGTTCCCCGTGTCCGTGTCACGGATGGACACGGTCGATCCGAAGACCACCTTTTCATCCGTCAAGCCCTTCAGGTCGATCACCTTGGAGGAGGCCAGGTTATTCTCGATTTCCTGCAGCCTGCCGTGCAGGAAGGACTGCCGCTCCTTGGCGTACTGGTACTCGGCGTTTTCCGCGATGTCGCCGTGACCCCGTGCCTCCTCGATGGCCCGGGCATTTTCGGGGATGGCGACCGCCTTGAGATATTGGAGCTCCCTCTTGAGCTTTTCATACCCCGCTTTCGTGATCGGCATCTTCTGCATGAAATTCATCTCCGGCATCGGTCGTTGGACGGACCGGTGAAAAAAAAGATATCCGTTATCGACGCAATAACGGATGGGTCCTTTCTACCGGAGAATCCCGGCACTGTCAAGGGGATTTCGGTCCCCGGCCTTGCCACGGCCCCTGAACTGTGTTAGGAAGGAAGCGATCTGGAAGGCGGGTTTCCGGCCATGCGCGATTCCTACAACCGGGAGATCAGCTACCTGCGGGTTTCCGTGACGGACCGTTGTAACCTCAGGTGCCTCTACTGCATGCCGAAGGAAGGCGTCTCTCTTCTCGGGCACGATGACATCCTCTCTTACGAAGAGATCCTGCGGGTCATCCGGGAGGCCGTGGCGCTCGGGATCACCAAGGTGAGGGTCACGGGCGGGGAGCCCCTCGTCCGCAGGGGACTTCTGGATTTCCTTCACGCCCTTAAGCAGCTTCCCCTGCAGGATCTTAGCCTCACGACGAACGGGATCCTGCTGGAGGTGTATGCCGAAAAACTCTTCGATGCCGGCATCCGGCGGATCAATGTCAGTCTCGACTCGCTCCATCCCGAGAAATACGCCCGGATCACCCGGGGAGGGAACCTCCACTCGGTCCTTCGCGGCATCGAGAGGGCGGAGCGGATCGGCTTCGCCCCGATCAAGATCAATACCGTCGCCCTGAGGGGGATCAACGATGACGAGATCCTGGACATCGCCCGCCTCACCCTCGAAAAGCCCTACCAGGTGAGATTCATCGAGTTGATGCCGACGGGCAGGATCGACGCGGATGTGTCGGAGCGGTATCTGTCCGCCGACGTCATCATGGCCCGGATCGGCGCGTTCCGAAAGCTCCATGCCGCAGACAGGCACGGCCGCGGAATCGACGGGCCGGCCCGCATCTACCGGATGGAAGGCGCCATGGGCGAGATCGGTTTCATCAGCCCCGTCAGCAGCCATTTCTGTGATCTCTGCAACCGCCTGAGGCTGACCGCCGACGGCCACCTGCGTTCCTGTCTTCTCTCCGACGACGAGCTGGACCTCAAGACGCCGCTGCGGTCGGGATGCACCGATCAGGAGTTGAGGGACATGATCCGGCAATCCATCCTGAAGAAACCGCAGAGACATGCCCTCGACGGCGGCGTCCTGCCGAAGAGAAGACCCCGGAAGGAAATGCCCCAGATCGGCGGCTGACAGGGCCGCCCCTCCTCTTCTCGCCGTGCCCGGGATTACCTACTCGGAGGGGTTCTTCCAGTTGAGGTCTCTTTCATCGAAGGGAGTCGACAGGACCTCCTGAGCGGTCTCGAAATCGCTCTCCGGAACGAGGATCTCGACCTCACCGAGACCGTTGATGACGATGGCGTAGATTTCTCCGGCCGCCTCGTACTTCAACCGGAAGGGGATCCCTTCGGCTTCCAGCCGCCCCGCCACGATCCTGGCATGGGTCATGCCCGATGCCCTGCAGACGACCCTCCAGCGGTCCACCGTCCTATTCCCCCCGGATCACGATCTCGAGATAGAAATCGCCCCGCTCGCCGCTTGCGCCTTCCCGGCCCAGGCCGGGCAGCCTCAGCCGGGTGCCCGTCCTCACGCCGGGCGGGATGATGACGTTGACGAGTTTTCTCTCCCCGTCGCGGACGATGGTAATCATCTTTCGGGTCCCGCTCATCGCTTCCCTCGTTGTGACGGCGATCCGGCCGTGGAGGTCCAGGTCCTCCGCCGGGGGGGCCGCCCGGACGATCTGGAGGCGGGGCGTGGTCGTCCTTTCATGGCTCAGGCGTTCCGAAAGCCCGAAATCCGGCAGGAAGGCGGCCAGCTTCGTCAGGGCCATGCCCGCGACGAATCCACCGATGTGGGCCCACCAGGCCACGCCGCCCATCTGCGGATCGGAAACGGATGCGTACAGGAACTGGAAAACGAACCAGAGCCCGAGAAAGAAGAGGGCGGGGACTTCGATGAAGTAGGGAATGAAGAAAATCGGGATGAGCGTCAGGATCCTCGAGTGGGGGTAGAGGAGAAGATAAGCCCCCATCACGCCGGCGATGGCCCCGCTCGCCCCGATCGTCGGGATCTGGGATTCCCAGTTGAAATAAAGATGGGTCGCGGCCGAAGCCCAGCCGCAGAGCAGATAGAAGACCAGGTATCTGAAGGACCCGAGGTGGTCTTCCACATTGTCTCCGAAGATATAGAGGGACCACATGTTGCCCAACAGGTGCCAGAAACTCCCGTGGAGAAACATGAAGGACAGGAAAGGGATCGTCTGTTCGAAAAGGGTGAAATGGGCTGCAATTTCCGGGTGGCTGTACCGGGCCGGCACGAGACCGTAGGTGAAAATGAAGGCCTCCATGTTTTCCGCGTTCATGAGCTGAACCAGAAAGAGTCCTACATTGACGGCGATGATGGCCGTATTGACGACGGGGTAGTTTCGGGACTGGATCTGGTCGCGGATCGGGATCATGAATCAAAAAAGGCTGAAGGCTGAAGGCGTAGGATCAATTTGAGTTAAAGAGAACTCTTCAAAACCTGGTGCCTGATGCCTGTCGTCTGTCTTTATCCCAAATCCCCGGAACCGGCAACCGGTTTTTCCACCCTGCAAATCGATGACTCGGGGTGAAAAGGAAAAGGGGCAGGTTCCTTGAACCTGCCCCTTTTGACGTCAAGCCGTCGCGAAGCGGATTACTTCACGAAGGGCGCGGGGATCGGGTAGATGACCTTGCCGAAGACGGTATTGCAGATCACGGCGCCGGCCAGATACACACCGATCCAGCCGGAGACCACGAGCAGCCAGCCGACGATGGGCTTGCCGACCGCGGGATCCATCTTGCCCAGGTCGAGACCGACGATGCACCACAGAACGATGTCGAGCAGGATAACAAGGATGAAGATGAGCTTGTTGCCCTTGAGGTAAGCAGGGGTCACGACGGTGAGGAAGCCGGCCCCGGCCATCCAGGTCCATCCCTCAACGTAGGCATGAGGAGCCATACCGAACTTGATCATGAAGAACTTGGAGAGCACGCTGAGAGAGGCACCGAACATGAAGAAGGCGGAGAAGAACAGGAAGACGTTACCGCCCGTGATGTTATGATCCTTGAGCTCCATGACGGCCACGGTGTACTGGACGACACCGCCGCCCACGAGCCACGCAAAGAGGATGGGAAGGCCTTCCACCTTTACCCATCCAAGAAATACTGCGGCGAAACCAAAGCAGGCTACTGCGAGAGCCCCGAGTCCCGCAGGAGCGGGCGATGCAAAGGTATGTTCATGCGCCATAAAAAATCCTCCTTTTTTCGGTTAATATGAAATGGGTCATGAAATGGGTAAGCACTTACACCTCTTAATTCGTTCTCTTCCTCACCTCCTTTCCGCAAATCTTGAGATATGCCTGTTACCGTCAGGCATTATCTTTTATAAAATGTGTGGATAAAAAGGATGGAACTCGCGTGATGCGATGAAAGAACTCAGCCCCCCGTGGTTAAGTGCTTTGGACGGGAATCTCGTCAAGGTTCCAAAAACGAAACTCCCACGTCTTTGTTAGCAAAGGAGGCCCCCTCTTGTCAAGAGGAAAAACCTCTCCAGGGGCCTGAGGAACGGGTGCCGGAAGGATGAGATGGACTAAGAAAAAAGTAGTAGATTCGGGATCATATCATCCGGCGGGGCGGCCCTGATCAGAGGGCCGCTTTCGCTACATCGCCTGAAGAAACGGGCCCCGAGGGCAGTCGGAGGCACCGACATCATCACCGTCCTTCTGGAGGGCGATTGTTTAATTCCGGAAGACCCAGAGGATGATGAACATCCCCAGGAGCCAGACGAGGAAGGCGAGTACACGGTATTTCTGCCGCTCCGGGAGCCTGAGGATGGCGTTCCAGGGTGTTATCTCGTCGGGCGCCCCTGTCCCTGCGGACTCGGCTTTCTTTTTTTTGTTCTTTCCCATGGCGTGGATCCCGTCCTGTCTGTACTGAATGAAGGGAAGAGGGCGGGGTGACCCCGGATACCGCCCTTTCCCGAGCCATCTCTTAGTTCAGGGGGAAGCCCCTGTCAAGACGTTTACACGGAACCCCGATGGACCCTTGGGGGGTCCCGGGGGCATGGCTTCCCGTCGCCCTCTAAAACTTGAAGTTCCCGAAATTGGATTCCTTGATCGGCTGCAGGAGGGCGACTTCGAAACCGAGCGCCAGGGCGTTGCGGCAGTCCTTGAGCGGCAGCGTCCCGTCGTTGAAGAGCCTTGCCTCCATGTAGAAGGGGTGGGCCTCCCGGTTGTACTTCTCGATCATCCTCTGCTGGAATCTCTTTGCCGCCTCCTCGTCCATCTCCTCGCCCCGTTTCTTGCGGTTGACCCGCTCCAGGCTCGTGAGGATGAACCCCGCCGTCTCCCCGGACATGACGGACGTCCTCGCCCGCATCGTGGCGAAGATGAAAAGCGGATCGAAGGTCCTGCCGCTCATGCCGAAATTGGCGGCGCCGTGGTCCGGTCCGATGACCCACTGGATCCGCGGGACCTCGGTGCAGGCCACCGCCCGGACCATGCCGGAGCCGTACTTGCCGATACCGGCGTATTCCTCGGCCGTCCCCACCATGTAGCCCGGGGAGTTCTGGATGTAGAGGAGGGGGATCTTCATCGTGGAGCAGCGGATCACCCACTCGATGGCCTTCCGGGCCGAGTCCACGAAGATGACGCCGTTGTTGTTGCTGGCGACGACCCCGACGGGGATCCCCTTGAGAAAGATTTTACCGCAAACGATGTTGTCCCCCCGACCGATGTTGTACTGGCGCTTGTACTCGCTGAAGTAGCTGTCATCGGCGATGCAGGCGATCACCTCGCGGACGTTGATGCCCCGGGCGGTCTCCTTCGGGAGGACCTCGTAGAGGCGCTCGATGGGGACCCGGGGCTCGACGGGTTTTCGCCGCTCGATGTGGAGGATCTGTTTCGGGTCGAAGGCCAGGAGCTCTCTCAGCTTCTCGATCCCCTCGTCCTGCGATTTCACGAAGTGGTCGGCCCCTCCGGAGATGTGGGTGTGGACCCTCGCACCTCCCAGGTCCTCCATGCTCACCGTCTCCCCGATGGCGGATTTCACCATGGGGGGGCCGCCGAGGAAGGAATAGGACATCCCGTCGATCATGATGGACTCGCAGGCCAGGTAGACAATATACGCCCCGCCGGCCGTGTTCCCGCCGGTGCTCAGGGTGTATTGCTTGAGCCCCTTCGCCGACATGCGGCACATGTTGTAAAAGAAATGGCCGAACTGGTTCCGGCCCGGGAAGATCTGGTCCTGCATGGGGAGGAAGGCGCCCGCCGAGTCGGCGATGTAGACGAAGTTGAGCCCGCACCGCTCGGCGATCTCCTGGGCCCGCAGGTGCTTCTTGCAGCTGATCGGGTAGTAGGCCCCGGCGCTGACACGGCTGTCGTTCGCGAGGATCATCACCCAGTTGCCGTGGATCTTCCCGATCCCCGTCACCAGCCCGCCGCAGGGGACATCCTTTACGCCCTCGTAGTCGATCCCGAAGCCCGCCCCCCGGCTCAGCTCGAAGAACTCCGTGCCCGGATCGATGAGCTGCCGGATGAGCTGGCGCGGGGGTTTCTTGCCCTGCTTCGCCAGGCGTTCGTTCTGGGCCTCACCCCCCGGGTTGTAGGCCCTCTCCCAGAGTTCGTAGATCTTCTGCTCCTCGGCCAGCCAGTGCTTTCTGTTCTCCTCATATTCCATCTCTTTCTTCTGCTGGCGGGTCAACCGCTGCCCGGGTTGGTCAGCCATCGGTCCATCTCCTTTCTTTCATGGCGGATCATGGGTCTTCCTGTAAATCTGTCCCGGATGATTCCATCCGCGCGGAGGACATGACGTTCTCCCGTCGGAACAGGTCCGGGAAGGGACTTCGCGGCAAAACCCCCCGCCCTATCCCATCGATGACGGAGCCGCGATTTTTCCTTCATCTCACTACATGCCCGACTCGGAAAAGTCAACTTGAAGAAGCCGCCCCGTTCCGGGCTCCGCGTGAAATGCAGTGGCTTTTCGGAGTCAACCCTGATAAGAGTGTCCCCACGGTCCACCCGTCCTTGGTGCGGCAAGAAAGCCCCGCGGGGACCTTGCATCCAGCGATCCCGGTGAGAGGAGATGGAGAGGGTATTTCTGTTTGCCGTCGATGACGGCACGGCCAGGGCGAACTTCGGCGTCGCCGTCGAAGAGGTTCATGAGCTCGAGAGGCTTCTTCCATTCATCCAGGGCGAAGTTCCCGTTGATGATCTGCGCCGTTTCTATCCCGACGGGAGATGTTTCCTCTGGGGCGTGCAGGATAGGGGAGACCACCTCGCGACCTGGACGGCCATGACCCAGGGGGATCTCCTGATCGGCTACCGCAACCGCGCCATCGTATCCGCCTCCTACATCCTGGCGAAACTCAACAGCCCTTCTCTGGCGGAGGCCTTATGGGGCCGTCATGCCGAAGGGCCCTTTCGCCTGGTCTGTTTCATGGATCATCCCCATCTCGGCGAAGTCCCGATGGTCCCGCAGATGCTGCGGTATCTCGACCCGGATTGCAGGGGTTTTGTTCAACTCCCTCAGGAGAAGTGCTCCAACATCCTGAACGACTACGGATCGCTCGAAATCTTCGTGAGGCTGGGCCTGGGCTACGATTTCCCCTTTTCCTTCCGGCACTCGGAATAGGGGAGCGCCGTCCGGGACCGGGGCCATCCAGGCTTCCCGTCGGGAAAGGGTTCTGGAAGAAAAAAGGCAAGGTGTCCGCACCTTGCCTTTTTCCTTGACGGGTTACCGAGAGCGATCAGTCGGTCAGCTTTGCGATCTCCTTCGGCCGGACCTCCAGATCCATGTAGCCGTATTTGTGGTCCTTCTGCTCCTCCGCTTTCGGGAACCGGCGGTCGGGAGCGCTCTTGAACATCCAGTGGTTCGACTTGATCCTCAGCTGCTCAACGGCGGCCTTCTCCAGCCACTCCCTGTCGTCGGGGTGGGCGATGGAGATGAGCTTCCGCGCCTTCTCGGCGTCGGTGCAGCCCTGGAGATTGACGATGCCGTATTCCGTGCAGACCCAGGTCACGAGCCAGTCGGGCACGGCCACGACGCTTCCGGGATCCAGCATGGGGACGATGCGGGATTTGCCCTTGGCATCCCTTGACGTCGCGGCGAGAATGGCCCTGCCGCCCTTGGCCAGGGAGGCGCCGACGGCGAACTGGAACTGCCCGCCCGTCGAGGAGATGGGACGGCCGGCGACATTGCCCGCCGCGTCCTGCCCCCGGAGATCCATCTGGGCGAAGTTGTTGACGGTCACCATGTTGTCGTTCTGGGACAGTGTGACCCAGTTGTTGGTGTAGCCGATGTCATAGCCGGCGAAGAAGGGGTTGCGATGCATCCACTCATAGTAGCGGGGCGTGTCGACGGGCATGATGTAGGCCCAGGAGCATCTCCCCTTGTCGATGGTCTTCCGGGAGTTATCCACAACACCCGCCTCGGCAAGCGTGAAGGCGTACTCGCCGATCATCTCGCTGTGGACGCCGAGATGCCTCAGGTTCGAGTCCCTCAGGGCGATGACCACGGCCGTGGGGAGTGCGCCGATGCCCACCTGGATGCAGTCGCCGTCGCGCATGATCTCGAGACAGTGTTTTGCGATCGCCATCTGGACCTCGTTCGGCTTGATGTCCTTCTCGGCGATGTACATCCACTGGTACTTCTCCTGGCTGGTGTCCACCTCGACGAAGTAATCCACGTCGTCGATGGGCAGGTACATACCCCTTCCCGCCTCGCACCAGGCGTAGTCGTCGCGGATCTCGCAGACGAACTTCTTGCAGGACTTGGCGGTGATCATGAAGTTGTTCACGCCGTAGCTGGCGTTCACGTAACCGGCCTCCGGCACCGCGCAGGCCTGGACGCCCCAGTCCATGGCACGTTTGGCCTTTTCCTTCCGGTAGAACCGGGCGTATTCAGCGTCCATACCGATGGCCCATCCCCAGTGTTTCCAGTCGAGGCCTTTGTATCCCTTGGTCACGAGGCCACGCAGGGTGGGGAGGAGGAAGGCCTCGTGGAGAACGTGATACTTCCCTTCCGGGTCGGCTGCCGCGAAGAAGTTGTTGCCGAGCATGATCGCCTGGTTCCAGATCTCGATGTTGTTCAGGTCGCCGGGGCCGCTGCCGAACCGGGCCGCCAGGGCCTCCATCGTCGGTAGGGTGTCGGAACCGGGGCCGCCGCGGTTGATCCAGTCGCCCGGCTTGACCATCTCCGCCCATTTCTTCGCCGTGATGATCTTGTTTCTGAGTTTCTGCTGAATGGGTGTCTGCGTGATAATCTTCAGTTTGTTTTCGATCGGTTTCTGGGCCATATGATTCCGTTCCTCCTTTTAAAATATTGATTTCTGTAAAAGTTCCATCCCCTGCGTGTCGAACAAGGACCTCTCCAACAGGCACGCGTTGAACATAGTAATGAAAACGGCGGCGGGATCCCCCCTTTCTGTGTTTGATTATTCGAGGAATTTAGAAGGCTTTCGATTCATCGAGGACAGGCGCTTTATGGGGTTGCTATTATCTTTCCGATCCATAAAAGTCAAGGAAAAAGATGGCGGCGACGAAAACGGCCGGAGTCCACTTTTCTTGCGGATTTTTCGATGGAAAACGCCGTTTTTTCTTTCGTCTCCTTCCCCGCGTTCCCCCGATGCTACACAATATGTAGTGGTCATGAGATGAGAACATACATTTTGTTGTATTTTTTCTTTACAAGCGGCTCCTATTCTGCTACTGTGTCAAAAATTTATTGATAGCCCGCCATGCCCTGTGATAAAGGCCCAGACTTCGATCGGGATCGAGGGGAAAGGGAATGAGACTGAAAAGACTTGAAATCCTCGGGTTTAAGTCATTCCGGGACCGGACGGTCCTCGACTTTCCCGAGGGGATCACCGGCATCGTCGGCCCCAACGGTTGCGGAAAGAGCAACATCGTGGACGCCATCCGGTGGGTTCTGGGCGAGATGCGCGTGACGATGCTTCGCGGGAAGAAGATGGAGGACGTTATCTTCAACGGGAGCGAGGACGCCCCGCCCGTCGGCCTGGCGGAAGTCACCATGATCCTCGAGAAAGGCCCTTACAATTTCCCGGGGGCCTACGCGGACTGTGCAGAGGTCATGATCTCGCGCCGGCTCTTCCGGGACGGCGAGAGCGAATACAGCATCAACAATGTCCCCGTGAGACTGCTCGATGTCCGGGAATTCTTCATGGATACCGGGGTGGGGGCCCGCACCTATTCCCTCGTGGAACAGGGGAGCATCGCGAACATGGTGGAGGCCAAGCCCGAGGAGCGGCGCGCCTTCATCGAAGAGGCCGCAGGGATCGCCAAGTACAAGAGCCGCAAGGAAGCGGCCCTCCGGAAGATGGAGGCCACCCGGGCGAATGTCACCCGTCTGAACGACATCCTCCGCGAGGTCAGGACCCAGCTCAACCAGATCTCCCGGCAGGCCCGGCGGGCGGAGAAGTTCAAGGCCCTCCGGGGGGAGATCCGCGATGCCGAGATCAAGCTCTGCCTCCAGGGGCGGTCGGAACTGGCGGCGAACAGGGAGGCGCTGCAGAGGAGTTTCTCCGAGGCGGACGCCCGGGTGACGGGGATGAGGACGAAGCTCGCCGAGGCGGAGGCTGCGATCCTGGCCTTGCGAAACGATCTCCAACAGAGCGAAGAGGCCATGGCCGCCCGTCAGGAGAGGATCTACGCCCTGAGGAACGAGATCGGGGGCAAAGAGAAGGGGATGGAATTCTCGAAGGGGAGAATCATCGATCTCCGGGTCCGCCGGCAGAAGGACCAGGAGGACATTCAAGCCCTCCGGGAGAGAAAGCTCAAGGTCGAGGAGGAGATCCGTATCCTGAACCGGGCCGGTGAGGAATCCCTCGGCAGGATCGAAGCCGTCCGCTCCACCATCGAACGCCTGACCGCTGAGACGGAGGAGCTCAGGGCCCGCGAGGAAGTCCTGCGCCGGGAGGTCGACGAACGGAAGATCCGTTACTTCGACATTCAGGCGGAAAGAGCGAGAATCAAGAACGTTGCCGGCGCGCTCCTGAGGAGTCTGGAGGATCTGAGACGGCGGGCCGAGAAGGACTATCTGGATCTGACGGAGAACGAGGCGAAGGCGAAGACCGTCGCGGGCCGGATCGATGAGATCCGGGCGTCACTCGATGGAGCCCTCCGGGAGCTGGAGGGGTTGCGTGCGGAAGAAGGCCGGGCCGTCATCGAGATCGGGCGGTACAACGAGGAGCTTTCGGCCCTCGACGCGGCCGTGGCCGGCCTGAAGGAAGACCTCGGCCGGAAGTCGTCGCGGCTTGCGTCCCTCCGGGAATTTCAGAACGGTTACGAATGGTGCAGTGCCGGGATCCGGTCGGTCCTTCGAGCCCGGGAAGAGGGGAATCTCTCGGCCGAGGCCTTTTTCGGGCTCGTGGCCGATCACATCGATGTGCCCGAACCCTACGAGGTGGCCGTGGAGGCCGTTCTCGGCGATAAACTCCAGTACATCATCGTGAGGAGCCAGGAAGAGGGCATTCAGGCCATCGACTACCTGAAAACCGCCTCCGCCGGTCGCGGAAGTTTCGTTCCCCTGAAGGTGAGGAGTAACGGCGAGGACCTGGACGGGAAAGATTATCTCAGGGGCGCCACCCGGCTGATCGACGTGGTCCGTGTCCGGGACGATTTCAGGAACATCGCCGACTATCTCCTCGGGGAGATCGTCCTCGTGCCCGATATCAAAGAGGGTGTGTCGCTTTGGCAGCGAAACGGGTTCCGGGGGACTTTCGTGACGCCCGACGGAGACACCATCAGTCCTCACGGCGTGCTGACGGGCGGAAGCCGGACCGTCACGGAGGAGACGAGCCTCCTGCGCAAGAAAAGGGAGATCGCGGCCCTCGAGAAAGAGGTCAGGGAAATCGAGGCCGTCCTCGAGGACCGGACGGAAAGCCGCAGCCAGGTCGCCTCCCTCCTCGGGGAGAGGGACCAGGCGCTCGAGCATCTGAGGGAAAGGATCCGGCGGCTTGAGCTCGAGATCGCGGGCGGGGAAAAGGACATCGAGCGCCTCGAGGGGGAACTCCGGTGGCTCGGACAGCGGATTTCCGCCCTGAGCTTCAGCCGCGAGGCGATGCTCTCCGAGGAGAAGGAAATCCTGGAGAGGATCGCGGCCGCGGAGGCCGATCTGGCCGCCCAGGAGGTTCGGGGGGAAGAGGCGAACGCGCTGATCCTGAATCTCCAGCAGGAATGGGACGAGAAGAGAAAGTCCCTCGAGGAAAAGGAAAAGGTCCTGACCGGGGAGAGGGTGACCCTGGCATCCCTCGAGGAAAAACGGAATTCCGACGCTAAGGTGCTCGCGAATCTCGGATCCCTTCTCCGGGAAGTGATCGGGGAGGCGGAGGCCAGGGAGAAAGACCTGGAGGAATGCGACCGGACGATCCGTGAAGTCACGGAACAGATGGCGGCCGACGAGAGGGAGATCGCGGTGCTTTACGGCGAGCTCGAGGCCCGGGAACGGGAGGCTTCGGAGAGCCGGGCTTCCCACGAGGAAAAGGTGGCGCAGCTGGCCGGCCGGGAGCGGGAAGAGAAGGAGCTCAGGAAGGGGCTCGATGACCTGCTCCGGGAGGCGGCCGGGCTCGACATCCGGATCCGGGAGATCTCCTTCGAGATCGAAAGCCTGCGAAACCGCGTTCTCGAGAAATACAACGCCGATCTGAACGCCCTGGCGGCGGAGTTCACCCCCATGGACGAGGAAACCGTCGGGCTCCTTCGAGAGAAGCTCGAGAAGGGAAAGGAGCAGGTCGAGAGCTTCGGCGAGGTGAACCTGCTCGCCATCGGCGAGCACGAAGAGCTCAAGCAGCGGCACGACTTTCTCGTTTCACAAATCGCGGACCTGGAGGCGTCCCTGGAGACCCTCCAGAAGACCATTACCCGGATCAACCAGATATCGAAGACCCGGTTTGCCGAGACCTTCGAGTCCGTGAACGATTGCTTCCAGCTCATTTTCCCGAAACTCTTCCGCGGGGGGAAAGGGATGCTGAGGCTCACGGACTCGGAAGACATGCTCGAGACGGGCGTGGACATCGAGATTCAACTGCCCGGGAAACGTCTGCAGAGCATCAGTCTCCTCTCCGGAGGTGAGAAGGCGCTGGCGGCCGTCGCCCTGATCTTCTCCATCATTCTCTACCGACCGACCCCCTTCCTCGTCCTCGACGAGGTGGACGCGGCCCTCGACGACGCGAACATCGCCCTCTTCAACCAGTTCCTGAAGGAGCTCTCGGAAAAGAGCCAGATCGTTCTGGTGACGCACAACAAGAAAACCATGGAAGTCGCTTCCAACCTCTACGGCGTTTCCATGGAGAGGAAGGGGATCTCCAACCTGGTCTCCGTCAACCTCCGGACCTAAGATTGGCGTTGACTCCGAGCCCGCAATCCCGATAAGATCAAGAGCATCGAAAGCATGACCGGCTCCGGCATTGAGGAGCCCTTTTGTTTTGTGCCGCCGGGGAATCCGGGCACGGAGTTCGTTCCTATGACGGGAGAAGAAAAAAAGGAATACGGCCTGTTCGAGAGGCTGAAGAGGGGGCTCAGCAAGACCCGCAGGAGCCTCGTCAAGTCCATCGATGAGATGATCTTCGGCGAGAGGGTCATCGAGCGGGACCTCTTTGAAGAGATCGAGGAAAACCTCATCGCGGCCGATGTGGGGGCCGTATTCACCCAGGAACTCATCGACGAGATGAAGGACACCGCCAAACGGCGGGACCTCAACAACCCGGAAATCCTCCGGAAGCTCCTCCGGGATCATATCGCCTTGATCCTGAAACAGCGTGAGGCTCCGCTGGACATTCCGAAGGGAGGGCTCTTTACCATCATGGTGGTGGGAGTGAACGGAACGGGAAAGACGACCACCATCGGCAAGATGGCCATGGGTTTCAAGGACCGGGGATACAGCGTGATGCTCGCCGCGGCCGATACCTTCCGGGCGGCGGCCATCGAGCAGCTCGATGTCTGGAGCCAGCGATGCGGGGTGCCCATGATCCGTCAGCGGATGGGGGCCGATCCGTCCGCCGTCGTTTTCGATGCCCTCCACGCCGCCCGGGCGAAAAAGGCGGACATCCTGATCATCGATACGGCGGGGCGTCTCCACACGAAGGTCAATCTCATGGAGGAGCTCAAGAAAGTGAAGCGGATCATGGGCCGCGAGATGCCCGGGGCCCCGCACGAGGTGCTCCTGGTGCTCGACGCCACGACGGGGCAGAATGCCCTGGCCCAGGCCAAAATGTTCGGTGATGCGGTGGGGGTGACGGGCATCGTGCTTACGAAACTCGACGGCACGGCGAAGGGCGGGATCATCATCCGCATCGCCCGCGAACTCCCGATCCCGATCCGCTTTATCGGAATCGGCGAGGCCCCCGAAGATCTGCGGGTTTTCAACAGCATCGAATACACGGAAGCCCTCTTCGCGTAGGGTCCTTCCACGGGAAAGCGCCCTTCGCCGGAGGGTTCCGAAAGCGTTCCACCCTCCGGTCGTGAGGCAAACCCTATGGGGAAAATCTTTGCCATCGGCGACATCCACGGCTGCCTTCGGCATCTCGAGGAGATGATGTCCCTCATCGAGGTCCGCCCGCGGGAGGACACCCTCGTCTTTATCGGGGACTACATCGACCGCGGGCCCGACTCGAAGGGGGTCGTGGACTTCGTCCTCGATCTGAAGGCTTCTCATGATCACGTCGTCTGCCTGCTCGGGAACCACGAGCGGATGTTTCTCAACTACCACGTCTTCAACAAGGACCGGGAGATCTTCCTCTACAACGGGGGGCAGCGCACCATCGAGTCCTACGGGACGGTGATGAGGGCCCGGGGGGAGATGGCCGATGTGCCCGATCGCCACATGGAATTCTACCGCTCGCTCCTGCCCTACTGGGAGTCGGAGGAGTACATTTTCGTCCACGCGGGGCTGAGGCCGCGTGTCCCGCTGGAGAAGCAGGACCCCGAGGATCTGATCTGGATCCGCCAGGAATTTTTCCTTTCGTCCCACCGGTTCGGCAAGACGGTCGTCTTCGGTCACACGCCCTTTGCGGAACCTTACGTGAAGGAAGGGAAGATCGGGATCGACACCGGGGCGGTGTACGGCGGGAAGCTCACCTGCCTGGAGATCCCGGCCATGAAATTTCACTTCGTGGAGTGACGGCGCGTGAGAGTGCTCGAGTGCGTTCCCAATTTCAGCGAGGGTTCCGATGAGAGGATCCTTTCGTCCATCGCCGACGCCCTCCGGGCCGTGAAGGGGGTTCGTCTTCTTGACGTCTGCAGGGACCCCGATCACAACCGGACGGTCTTCACCTTCATCGGCGACCCCGGAGCCGTCGAGGCCGGCGCGGCTGCGGCCTGCGACCGGGCCCTCGACAGGATCGACATGTGCCGACATCGCGGCGTCCATCCGAGGATCGGCGCCGTCGACGTCGTTCCCTTCGTCCCGATCGCGGGTCTCGGAATGAGAGACGCCGTCGAAACGGCGCACCGTTTCGGGAGGGCCTTTGCCGAGAGAAACAGGATTCCCGTCTATTTCTACGGAGAGGCGGCCCTCCGGCCGGGCAGAAGGGACCTCTCCCACATCCGGAGGGGAGGGTACGAGAGGCTGGAGCGGAAGTTGAAAGACCCGCAGTGGGCTCCCGATGCGGGGCCGACCCGCTTCGACCCCTGCAAGGGGGCGACGGCGGTGGGGGCACGGCAGCCGCTCATCGCCTACAA
>Ga0116147_1002089_pt1 | contig 20973 bp, 19 predicted proteins | sample AD_JPNHG3_MetaG_FD_89749 | JGI IMG/M metagenome (GOLD analysis project Ga0116147, IMG submission 89749) | Active sludge microbial communities of municipal wastewater-treating anaerobic digesters from Japan - AD_JPNHG3_MetaG | ecosystem: Engineered > Bioreactor > Anaerobic > Digestate | place...
GATGAAGAAGAAAAAAGAATTATTTTATCAGAAAGAGAAGCACTAAAAGAAGAGAGAGACAAAGTTTTGAAAGAATTAGAGGTTGGAAAGGTATTTGATGGTGTGGTTTCAGGAGTATCATCTTATGGGCTTTTTGTGACAATTGGAGGTACTGTAGAATGATTAGTTCACATTTCAGAAATTACTTATTGACATGTAACAAATATTGACAAACTTTGAAAAATTGGTGATAAAATAAAGGTAAAAGTAATAGGGCTAGAAAATGGCAAAATTTCATTATCTAGTAAAAAACTTAAAGAAGACCCACGAACAGCTCTTCCAAAAAAACACAAAGTATGAGATATTATCGAATGAGAAGTTGTGAGATTTGTTCCTTATGGAGTGTTCATCAGAGTGTTTGAAGACATCAACGGACTTGTTCACCTTAGTGAGTTATCTCAAAAATCAGTACAAAATCCAAACGAAGTAGTAAAGCTTTGAGAAATAGTAAAAGCAAAATTGATACTATTAGATCCAAAAAATAGAAAAATCTGATTGAGTATGAAAGACTCTACTCCAGGAGTAGAAGAAGGTGAAAAGACAATTAAAAAAGCCACAAAAAAACCATCAAAAGGTTTGGAAGATGTAGTAAAAATGTTGGAAGAAGAAGCTGCAGAATAGAAGGATAGTCAAAAATAGTAAAAAGTTTGTAAAGCCTGCCCTGCCTTTGCCGGCAGACAGGCTGCCGGTAGGCGGGTTCATAAAGTTGAAAGTTATTTGTATACAACAATAACTTTACAAACTTTATGAACTTTTTACATTAATACTCAAAAAGCTCAGGTAGAACTCCAAGATTGTGTTGATTTGGTGAGCGAAGCGAGTAAAAATCAAGAACAAGATTGAAAGTCCCGCTAAATAACGGGAGTATACACCTTTGAAATAATGCTCAGGTGGTGCTCCAAGATTGTGTTGATTTTTCGAGCAAAGCGAATAAAAATCAAGAACAAGATTGAAAGTCCCGCTGAATAGCGGGAGAATTGTGCCAAGATTAAGTGAATTAATCGAACGAAGTGAGAGTAATTGACTTAAGATTGAGAATCCCGCTGAATAGCGGGAGTATACTCCTTTGAAATAATGCTCAGGTGGTGGAATTGGTATACACGTACGCTTGAGGTGCGTATGCCGTAAGGCTTGGGGGTTCGAGTCCCCTCTTGAGCAAATTTGTTAACTTACAACAATATACAGTAAGGTTTATTATAACAAAACAAATATTTATTATAAATATATGTTTATGCATTATACTGTTTATGCTATTAAAAGCAAAGGTAGGAATTATATATATGTATGATTAACTAATAATCTAGAAAGAAGGTTCAATGAACACAATTTAGGAAAAGAAAAAACAACAAGACCTTATAGTCCATTCAAACTTATTTATTCAGAAAAGTTTAAAACTAGAATAGAAGCCAGAATCAAAGAAAAATACTTAAAATCTGGTTGTTGAAAAGAGTTTTTAAAAGATTTGTAATAGAAGTGTGTCTATTGAGGTGCGTATGCCGTAAGGCTTGGGGGCCTGCCTTTGCCGGCAGGCAGGTTCGAGTCCCCTCTTGAGCAAATTTGTTAACTCAGATTTGAGTAAGAATTGATTTAAACAAAAATTTTCTTATAAAAGAATTAATTTAATTTAAAAAAAAGAATAATGAGTTTACAAGAAAAACTATTCGCAGATTATATGCAAGCGATGAAAGACAAAGATTCTATCAAAAAATCGATATTAAACTATGTAATCGCACAAATAAAAAATAAAAAAATTGAATTACAAAAAGATTTGGAAGATGGAGAGGTAATCAAAATTTTGAAAAAAGAAATCAAATCTTTGGTAGAAGCAATAGGATTTTTGGAACAAGCAAACAAATTAGAAGAGTTGAAAGAAGAACAAGCTAAAAAACAAGTATTGGAGCAATATCTTCCACAAACAAAATCAAAAGACGAAACTAAAGAAATAGTCCTAAATTTGATCAAAGAACTGGGTATTACTGAACTTGCAAAACAAAGATGACAAGTAATGTGAGCCCTCAAGTCTCAATATTGAGAAGAGGTTGAATGATCTTTGGCAAATGAGATAATCAATGAAATGTTGAAATAGTAAAAATATAGTTTATCGTTTTATTTACAAAATATAGTCAATGAAAAAGGTCACTATCAGAATATTTCTTTCTATTTTTGTTCTATGATTTTTTTCTTTATGATTAAATATTGTTTATGGACAGACACAAGATTATCCAGATTATGAAAATTCGAATAATTGTTGAAATTTGCCTAATCATTCAAGTGATTCAACTAATGGTAGTAGTTATACAACAAATCCAAGTTCACCATATCCATGGTATATTAACAATCCAAATGCTATAAATTACGCAACGAACCACCAATGAAATCTAAATGTTTGTTCCAACACAAATCTTGCAAATAATGTTTCCAGAACTGATTGGAAAAAGCAATTGTGTACGAGCGATGTTAACCAATTAAAAAATCATCAAAAAGAACTTTTAACAAAATATAAAAATTCTATAGACTATGAGTATGAACGATGATTTGCTTCAACAGAACAAGTTTGGGGATTACAAAATCTAATGAAAAAGGCTAATTGCCAAAATCATAGAGACTGTAAGTTATGAGTCGTCACTATATGAGACTTTCTTTTCTGTAATGTCTGCCAAGCTATAAGCGGTGATCGAAAAGAACTAAAATCATTTAACCCATTAGAATGTGAAGACTGATACACTTTGACAGATGATAATTTATGTTGTATGCCAACACCGGAATGTGTTGCACCGATTGTAAAAATAAATTGAGAAGAAAATAAAACCACATATAATGAAGACTATTTAGATGTTGAGTTAGATTATTCCAATAACGAAGTGTGAGAAATAATTTTGTTTCCAGAAAAGATTAAAATAGAGCCAAATAATGTATTATCTTCAGATATACATGCAAATGAAGCAACGAAAAAAATAGATTTTACTTTATCTACAGAATGAACAAATAGCATATCTATAAATATAAATGATTGATGGGCTACTTTAGAAGCAGAACAATGCCCATGAATAAATATAACATTAGAGCGTGAAGTACCTTGTCAGAATAGAGCTGAGCGGGAAGCTTGCCAATCATTCCAATCCAAAACCATTGAAGGACCAGTACAACCCCCAGTAGCTCCTGACCCACTAATAGATTATTCTTTTTTAAATAATTTTATTTGTATAAAGGGTGGTATTGCTTTAGATTTTTGCGAATGTATAACACCTCCAGAAAATAGTAATTGTACAAGATATTGAGAAACTGGATCGTATTTAGATCCAACAACCAACTGTTGTAACAAATGCCCATCCAATAAAAAAGTAAACGAAGAGTGAGATGACTGTGTTTGTACTACATCATCAAGTTGTAATCAATCTTGATATGTATTTAATGATGAGACTTGTAAATGTGAATGTGATCCAACTCAAAGATGTTGTGGAATATTATTGAATACAGTAGTCCCATTCATCGGAGACTGTATTGAAATGACGACTCAGAACAGCATATCTGATCCAAGCGATCCAAATAAAAGTAGAGTAAACCAACTCAATGCATTTCCGTTTTTGATGATGTGATTGAGTAAAATTTTAGTGACAATTATTTTGATATTCTCGTTCTTGATTATAATTGCTGCTTGATTGATGATGACTACCGGAGTATACAAAGAACAAAACTACAAAACATGAGTAGACCGAATTACAAAAGTCATAGTTTGATTGATACTACTGTGAGCATCTGGACTAATATTGAGACTAATTAATCCAAGTTTCTTTGGATGATAATAAACTTTTTAATTTTATAAAATTATTACAATGGTGAACATTAAACTAGAATCTGAATGATATTTAATTGAAGATAAAATTCTTTTTTGAGCGAGTATTCCAAACAAAGATTATATTAATTTAGCAATGGAAGTTTGAGAAGATATAGTGATAGAAAAATCACCCTATTCTATCATAGAATATCCATGAGAATATGATATTGATGGAACTTTTATCAAATCATTTTTATCAAAAGATTGAAAATTAAATTATATTATTACCATAAACAACAAAATGATAGGACTTGTTCAATCAGCCAAAATTTTAGAAGAAGATGATGTAAGATCTTTGGATGCTTGGTTATATTTAGACGATGCTGTAGAAAAAAAACTTGAACAACTAGAACTTGAGTGAAAAAAATATAAACTAAATCTTGAAAATTGAAACTTAAGAATAGAAGAAAAAGAGAGCGAACATGTAGAAGTCGTAATAGAGCCGAGTGAGGAGGAATAAGATTTTATCTTCAAACAAATTATTTAGGAGTTTATTTTGGAACTGGAGAAATGAACAATATGAGTTTTGATAGTGATGAAAATATGCTCAAAAAAATCTCTTCTTTGAAACGATTAGAAAATAAAGATGAGCTGTTAAAAAAAGGTACCACGATTAAACATGGTATCTTTATTTTATTAGATATTTTAGAAAAAGAGTGATATCCATATCGAATTGAAGAATATTGATACCTTATTGCAATAAATTTTTCAAATGGGAAAAGAAAATTGATATATGATAGTGATTATTGATTTAATAGTTCAAGCATAAGAAGAATTTTTAAAGATAAAATATATACCACAAAAATATTAAGACACTATGGTGAGAAAGTTGCTGATGATATGCTTGTTGTAAAAGAGAGCTCAGCGGTTTCTAATGAAAGTAATAATATACAAGCATGTTTGGAATTTGCTGAAAAGGTCTGATATCCATTGATATTTAAACCGAATAATAGTAGTAAAGGAGAGTGAGTAAAAAAAATATTTTCTCAAAAGCAACTTTTACAAGAATTAAAACTATACAATAACGACAATAAGGAGTGATTCTTTTTGCTTCAACAATATTTGCCAGGTACAGAATATAGGGCAATTTATTTAGATGGAGAAGTTTTGGTAGCTTACAAAAGGGAACCTATATCTATAAAATGAGATGGTACAAGTTCTATAAAAGAACTAATTTCGATCTATCAGTATGATGGTTTTTTAGAAGAAATAAAAAAATACTTAGCCGACCAAGAAATGTCTTTAGATACAGTACTGACATTAGGTAAGGAAATCAATTTATTGCCAACAGCAAATGTTTCAATGTGATGAAAAGTTAGCGTTGTTTCTTTGTCAGAAGAAGACATTTTTTTTATAAAAAAAATTGCTGACATATTTTGAGCAAATTATTTTTGAATAGATATTATTTCGGAGTGATCTATTGCTGAGGGAATTATTTTAGAAATTAATGGTGCTCCTGGAATTGCTTGAATATCAAGTGTACTTCCGTGATTTCAAGAAAAGTTTGCTACCATTATACGAAATAAAATTAAGAATATATAGTTTATTTATTATGCTTTCTCCCTACCTTTTTCTATTAACAAAACACCATCTCATTCTTCTGTATCAATTTCATCATAAATTATTTGCTTTTTTTCTAAAAATTCGTATAATCAAAACATCTTAGTTTTGTATTTAATTACATCATCACACACCAAAATACTTTTGGTGCTTAACATATCAAAGATATTCATTAGATAATTAGCATACTGACTTTTTTGTCAATCCACAAACACAAAATCTAAAGTGTTTGGAATTAGTTTTTTTATATCTATTTTCAAAAAATCAAAAGGGTATACAGTTAAATTTTTCAATTCATACTTTCAAGCATTTTGTATTCCTTCCAGATAATCATTATATGATATTTCAAAGGAATATAAAATCCCATCTCGCTCTTTGATTTTATTTGCTATAAAAATAGAACTGTAAGCTACCGCTCATCCTATTTCCAAACAAACTTTTGGCTTATGCTGTTCCAAAACTTTTGATAAAAAATCTTCAGTTTCTACGCTAATTATTGGAATGTTTCTATCTATGCAAGATTTTCTGAGTAAAGAAAGATTCATAAGATAGTAAAAACAATGTAAAATTTTTATTTTAACTTAAACAAACAAAAACAATGAATGAAAACAGTTTATTTTGAAATCTTAATATTGATTTCAGCAAAAAAAACAATTCAAAAAGGTGAAGAATTGATAACAAATCAGATTGAAAATCTAACAAAAATGTAAACAAAGATTTGACTTCTGAAGCATTTTTACGCCATCTATGAAAACAAGAATTACAAGAAATAAGAGATCCTCATAAGTTAATTAAAAAATGAGAAAAACCAGTAAGAATTTGAGGTTTAATGGGGTTAGAGCAAGTTTGACAATGCATGTTCATAGAGTATGAAAATGATATGATAATTATTGATGCTGCTATGGAGTTTACCACACAAGCCAATTTTGGAGCAGATTATATTATTCCAGATATTTCATATGTCAAAAAAAATATCAAAAAACTTAGATGAATCATTATTACACACGGTCACTTGGATCATGTTGGATCTTTGAGGGACATATTGCCAGAACTTTGATATCCTACTGTCTATACTACTCCACTTAGTCTCGGAATTATCAAAAAAACATTTGAAAACCCAAAAGATGCAGAAAAAATAAAATATAAAATTATAGACCCAGATATAGATGTCTTGAAACTTTGATGTTTTACATTAGAATTTGTGCCAGTAAACCACAACATACCTGAAACTTTAGCTATATCTATACATACTCCAAAATGAATTATTTTCAATTCTGCTGACTTTAAAATTGACCACACTCCAGCAATAGACAGACCAGCAGATTTAGCAAAAATAGCTAGAATTTGAGCAGAATGAGTAAAGCTTTATATTGGAGATAGTTTATGAGCAAATAAAAAATGACGATCTATCTCAGAAAAAGAAATATGAGAAAACTTGGACGAGCTTATACAAAAAACCAAAACGAGAATGCTTATAGCTACATTTGCATCCAACATATGAAGAATTATTCAAATTGTAAACAGCGCCATAAAATCTAACAAAACTGTTTTTTTATCTGGTAGATCTATGGTAAACAATGTAGAAATATGTCAGCAACTTGGATACATAAAAGTTCCAAAATGATATATTCGTAAACTAAGTGAAGAAGTCGATACTTTTCCAGATGATCAGGTTTTAATTCTATCTACTGGAGCTCAAGGAGAGGAGTTTGCAGCACTTACCAGAATGTCTAGAAACGAGCATAATTTTTTACAACTCAAAAAATGAGATACAATATTAATGTCTGCTACACCAATTCCATGAAACGAATGAGCTGTAAACACCATGATAAACAACTTAATTTTCAAGGATATAAACTTAATTACAAATGATGATATTGATGTGCATGCCAGTGGACATGGTTGTATAGAAGACCATAAATTAATGCTATCTTTGTTGAGACCGGAATTTTTCTTACCATACTTTATGCCAGCAAAAGAAAGATATGCACACAAAAATTTAGCCATGAATATGTGAATGCCAGAGTCTCGTATTCTTATGCCAATGAAAAATTGAGAAATAATTGAAATGTACCAAGATGTTGTTCTAATTGGAAATGAAAGATTAAAACTAGATACAGTGATGGTAGACTGAAAATGAAAAGGGCATATGTCTGGAGAATATGTAATCAAGGCTCGTAGTATTATGGCAGAAGATTGAGTTTTAGCTCTTATTTTTAAAGTAGATGCAAAAACAAAAGAATTAGTTGGAAACATACAAATAGAATCTAGAGGTTTTGTTTATTCTTCTGAAGTAAAGGATATTCATACAAAAGTAGTAGAATTCGCTAGAGCAAAATATGTGGAAAATTCAAAAAGGAAAATGCCAGTAAAAGATAATCTGAAAATTTTAAAGGAGGATTTATGAGAATTCATTATGCAAATCATATGAAGAGTCCCAATGATCATGCCAATGTTTGTTTATATCAACAAAGACTCCAAAGAAGATGTAAGCAAAGATGAAGCAATACTTGGGATGACTTTAGAGGAACAATGATGAGAATAATCTTTCTGCAAACTCGAATTTTTATTATAAATTCTGCTAACACAAATTGTAATTTAAAAATAGCTAATAAAAAATAATAGCTACTGTCTCGGTGTTGGTAAATAAAAATCACCCAAAACCCACTTCCCTAGTGGCGGTTCAAATCCCTAATTGCCAGACTCCTCTTGCAAATTCCGACTTATAGAGACGAGGGTAAAGATTTTTTACTATTAAAGTTTATAACTTGTAACTATTACTATTTTTTTTGGTATCTAAGTATGGCTCTATCTACATATTCATATGCTTCTCACTTTGTACCAAATCCATGAACGACTGTGTGTTCATATTTTCTAGTTTCTAATTTTTTATATTCTTTGAAAAATATTCCTAATTCTTCTTTAATATGTTTTGGAATATCGTTTACTCATTGATATTCATCTCGACGAGGATCAATTTCGTGAATAGGGACTGCAATTAGTTTTGGATCTTGTCATTTTTCATCTACCACATCTATTACTCCTATTAACCTTGCTCTAATAACGCATCCACTGAAAGTAGGATATGTTCAAAGTAAAAAAACATCTACAGCATCTCAATCTAATTCTGTCGTGCTTGGGATAAATCAATAATCAAAAGGATAAAACATACTATGATGTATTACGCGATCTAATTTGAAAAAACCTCATTCTTCATCGTACTCATACTTATTTGTGGATCATTTTGGTATATCAACCACTACATTTACAATACCTTTTTCTTTATCGTAATAAGCTGGGATAGTTTTGTATAAATTCATTTTGTAGTTTATAAAAAAAATAAAATAATCGTTTAATGCTACACAAATATTTTCTTATTAGTATTAATAAGAAAACAATATATCTGAAATTCAGTATAATAAAACATATTTCTTTTGCAATTTCATTTTAATTTTATAGACTGGATTTAATTTAGTATACTATTTGCAAACTTATGATAAATCATTTTCCTGTAATGCTGAACGAGGTATTGGAGTCTATACCGATGAATTGTAAAATAGTCGTGGATTGAACATTAGGACACTGATGACATTCAAGAGCGATTTTGGAAAAGTTTTCTAGTGTTAAAAAACTTTTTGGGCTTGATTTGGATCCAAATATTTTGGAGGAAACTAAAAATAGACTTAAAGATTGGGAAGATAAAATAGAATTTATTTGATCTTCTTATGTAGATATTCCCAAATTTTTATGAGAGCAAAAGGCTGATTTCATTTTGTTGGATTTGTGAGTAAATATGGAACATTTCAAAGACTGAGAGCGTGGTTTTTCTTTGAATTATAATTCAAAACTTGATATGAGATTCAATAATAAAAATGGGAAATCAGCTTATGATATTATCAATGATTATTCCGAACAAGAATTAACAAGAGTTTTTGTGGATTATGCTGAATTCTCTATTTCTAAAGCACAAGAAATTGCTATGATTATAATTAAAGAAAGAAAAAATAAAAAGATAGAAACTACTTTTGAATTAAAAAACTTACTAAATCAAGTCGGTCTGGGACAAAAAGCTAGTACTGTAATTTTTCAAGCAATTAGGATTGAAACTAATAAAGAAATAGATAATCTAAAGTTGATGTTGGATCAACTTCCAAACATTTTGTCTGATTGATGAAGGTGTGGAATCATTACATTTCATAGTTTGGAAGACAGAATCGTAAAAAACTATTTTAAGGATTTATCCAAATCAGGTTTGTTTGAATTGGTTTACAAAAAAGCTATTCCAGCAAGCTACCAAGAAGTTCTAAAAAATAGAGCTAGTAGAAGTGCAAAGTATAGAGTGATAGAAAAAACATTTACACAAAACTAAATGATTGTATGAAAAAATTTGCTTTTATATCCAAAAATTCAGTAAAAGAATATTATGATTTTTTGTTGAACAAACAAAAAAACAACAAACTGTTTTTGGATGTAATAAAAATATCGGGATTAGCTGGTTTTTTTATTTTGTGTACATTAATATATCTGCGCTTTGTTTCTTTATCGTCTACTGAATGATACTTTTTGAGAAAAGCTAATAACGAACTAGCAGCTATACAATTTAAGCAAGAAATCGTAAAAACTGAAATTTTAGAACAAACTCAAAGAAATCGAGAAAAAATGTATGGAAACAATCAAACAAAAAAAATTATTGAAATTCATCCAGAGATAGTACAAGTTCCTAGCAAAACAGAATTAAGTTACAGATAACTAGTATAAATTAAATCTTATCTAAAAACTCTTCTTCAAAGAAGATTTTTTGTATTTGTGGAACTTCGCTATATATTTTTAAATACATTTGAGATTTATAGTCATATCATGTATCCAAAGATTGATGAGCACTGGTATATGGTCGATTTTGGATATTTTCAATCAATCAAGCTCTAAGGGGTTCAAAAGCTACACAGCTCTCTATTTCTTGTAAATCCTCTAACTCAATTTTGTGTGCCTTGAATCTTCACTCAAAAACAGGAATTCACCTCAATGATTCATCTTGAGACTTTTTCTTGAAATACATAGCATAACTGACTTGTATTTTCCTCATAAAATCAGATATTTTGAACCCTGTTTCTTGATTTTTTATGACAAAATAAAATCTATCTGGCAATATACTATACGCAGAAACATTTATACCACTATGATCTAATATATTTGAAACTATATACAAAATGAAAGTTTTGTAATCATCGGAATTCTCAAACAAGATGTTGTTATTGAATCATTTGTTTGAGATGAGATAATAAGTATTTTCCAAAAATTCGTCGCGATAGTTTCACATTTTTAATCTAAAAATTAGATAAAAATTTAACCCCTAAAATACTTTATACTATGTATTATATTAAAATTTAATTCCTAATCAAGAATTTTTATTTGACAATTGTTAATTTTGTTGAAAAATAAAAATTACACATTCTTTTAATATTTTTGGTTACGAAATAGATTGTATTATGTTGATTTTTTTTCAGAAATACTTATTTATGTTTCCGTAAATATGTTCTAAAATTTATTTGGTAACTTTTTATCATGGAAAATGTAATCATTATATGATCTGGTCCAGCATGACACACTTCCGCTATATATACAAGTAAAGCTTTATTAAATCCCCTTATGTTTGAATGATTTATGGCTTGAGGAATTGCTGCATGATGACAACTTACTACAACCACGACTATTGAAAACTTTCCAGGATTTCCTGATGGGATAGATGGATCTCAACTTATGTACAACATGAGACAACAATCAATAAATTCAGGAGCTAGAATTGAAACTAAAACCGTTGACAAAGTGGACTTAAGTTCAAGTCCATTCAAAGTATATGTAGGAGGAGAAATTTTTGAAGCAAAGAGTTTGATCATAGCTACTGGAGCTACCGCAAAAAGAATGTGACTTTTATGAGAGGCCAATTATCGAGGAAGAGGTGTTTCAGCTTGTGCTATTTGTGATTGATGATTACCAATATTTCGCGACCAACATATAGTTGTGATTTGATGAGGAGATGCTGCTATGGAAGAAGCGATTCACCTAACTCATTTTGCCTCCAAGGTGACCGTATTAGTGAGAAGAGATGAGCTTAGAGCTTCCAAAATAATGCAAGAAAGAGCAAAATCCAATCCAAAAATAGAATTTTTGTGGAATACAGAAGCAAAAGAAATTCTAGGAGAGAATGGTTGAAATATGACTTGATTGAAAATAGTAAACAATAAAACAAATACAGAATCTGTATTGGAAGCAAAATGACTGTTTTATGCTATATGACACAATCCAAATACTAGCTTTTTGGACGGTCAGTTAGAATTGGATGAAGCTGGTTATATAGTTACAAAACCTTGAAGCACTCAAACCTCTGTACCTGGAGTGTTTGCAGCTTGAGATGTTCAAGACAAAAAATTCCGTCAAGCTATTACCTCTGCTGGTACTGGTTGTATGGCTGCAATTGAGGTGGAAAAGTACTTAAATACACTTTAGTCGCTAGTTATTAGTCGTTAGCTATTAGCTGTTGACTAACGACTAGCGACTGTAGATTATCGACTAACAGCGACTAATATTTTAATTTATAACCTTTTAATATCATGTGAGTAATACATTTAGAGTGAGCAGAACAATTTAAAAAAGAAGTTGTAGAATTTCAATGAATAGTAATAGCTGATTTTTGGGCAGAACGATGTGGGCCTTGTAGAATGTTATGACCAATATTAGATGAACTAGCTTTGGACAATGAATGAAAAAATGTAAAAATTGTAAAAATTAATGTAGAAAATCCTGAAAATGGGCCACTAGCTCAAAGCTTTCAAGTCAGCTCCATACCTTCAGTTTTTGTTATAAAAAATGGAGAAGTGGTAAAACCAATAATTGGAGTTAATCCAAAAAATGTTTATCAATGAGAAATTGATAGCCTATTGAATGAAACTGAATAAGACAAAAACAAAAAAACAATCAATATGAAACTGCTTTTATAGTACAAAAAATCCTGAACATAATTCAGGATTTTTTTGAAATGGAATATTAGATTAATCTAATGTTTTTAATTTAAGATTGAATAAATATAATAGATAATCTATTGTTTCCTTTTGTTCTCACTGAAACTTAAATCTAGAAAAAGAGTTTACAACTTGTCTATATTTGTTTCTTTGTTCATCAAGCGAATACTTTTGTCACCATTGTTTTTCTATTACTGACATAACAAGATCTACTCTTGATTTTATTTTACTACTTACTTGGTAGTCGTTTGTGATTGAGTTAGTGTTTGTTTGAAGTTTTGGTAAATCATTTATTTCTGGACTGGAAACACCCTTTTCTTCTAGAATAATAAATGCATCCATCATGTTTCTTCATGGTCAAGCAATATATTTATCATTGAAAATCATAGCCTTTGTTCATCAATTGTCTAACTGAATTGCATCATAACAAGCAAATGTTTTTATGATATAATCAGCTAAAGCAGAAAAAGTCACTCACTCTACATATCACATATATATTGTACTTTTATCTTTAGTACTACAAATAAATGTTTTATTTCAAGCTTTTCATTGTTTTGGATCTGAGTTCATTTTTTTATTATTAACAGCTATATTAATACCATTACTTACTAAAGAATACATCATAATTCAGTCGTGTATATTGCTTAATCAAGGATGATTTCGTTGTGGAATGCTTTGATCCCAAAACCATCCTGGACCAGGTCTTCATAATACCATGTTGGAATTTCATTCTGTATCAAAACCAAAAACTGCTTGTCAATCAGCTATGTCTGTTTGCCACCTAGACATCAGTTTTCAGTTGGAAATTCTCAGCTGATCTGTTGTATTTCATTCACACCAAGAATATGCCTTTTCATTTGGACAAAAAAATCCTCAATTTATAGCATGTATTCATCAAACTGAATCCATGAGAGATTTTAAAGATTTAGCTGGATTGTAATTATCAACAGCTGAAACGACAATTTTTGACTTTCAGTCTAACTCTACTTTCATAACTTGTACCTTTTTTCAATTTATAGTTTCATTGATTAGTGAAGTCGTAGCAGAAGAAAATCAAAACATAAATAAAATAAAAGTAGCAACTAAAATAAATTTTTTCATGAGTATTTTTTTATTTTATAAAAGATGATATAAATTTATGGTACATAATTTATGTGTACTTTTATGTTAAGATATTTCAACACAATATTGCATGGCATAAACTTTCTTTTGAGCGAATTGTTGTGGATATTATAATATATAGCCTGAATGTTATAAGTATAAATACACTACAAATCAAAAAATGTTTATCAATGAGAAATTGATAGCCTATTGAGTAAAACTGAATAAGACAAAAACAAAGAAACAATCAATATGAAACTGCTTTTATAGTACAAAAAATCCTAACTGGTTTTAGGATTTTTTATTTTCCTTGAAATTAAATCTATCTTTTGTAACATACAAAATATTATGGAACGAAAATATTTATACACAAAACTAATCTAATGGCCAAAAATCTAGTTATTGTAGAGTCTCCTGCAAAATCAACAACCATCAAAAAGATACTTTGAGATGACTTTGAGGTACAAGCATCATACTGACATGTGGTAGATTTACCTCAAAAAAGTTTATGAGTAGATGTCCAAAATAATTTCAAACCAATATACGAAGTAAGCCCTGACAAAAAGAAAACTATTGAAAATCTCAAAAAGTATGCAAAACAGGCTGAAAAAATATGGATTGCAACTGATGAAGATCGCGAATGAGAAGCCATTGGACGACATGTTGCGAACGAATTATGACTAGATATAAAAACAACTGCTAGAATAGTTTTTCATGAAATTACTAAAAAAGCTATAGAACATGCTGTAGCAAACCCTAGAACCATAGATATGAATCTTGTAGATGCACAACAAGCTAGAAGGATTTTGGATCGTCTTGTGTGATTTGAGCTTTCTCCTGTACTTTGGAAAAAAATCGCTAGATGATTATCAGCTGGTAGAGTGCAGTCTGTAGCCGTTCGTTTGATTGTAGAAAGAGAAAGAGAAATCGAGAAATTTAAATCAGCTAATTTTTTCAAGACAGTTTGAACTTTTGTATGAGACTCAAAACAAAATTTTAATGCCACCCTAAACACTGATTTCAAAAAAATAGAAGACGTAAAGTCTTTTTTGGAATTGTGTAAAAGTTCTGAGTTCCAGATTTCTGATGTAGAAACTAAACCAGGAAAAAAAACTCCTTCGGCTCCGTTTACTACTTCTACGCTACAACAAGAAGCTAGTAGAAAACTATGATTTTCTGTTTCTCGTACAATGCAAATAGCTCAAAAATTATATGAAGCATGACATATCACATATATGAGAACAGATTCAGTAAACTTATCTCAAGATGCCATTTCTGCAGCACAAACAGAAATCACAAAGAATTATTGAAAAGAATATTCAAATCCAACAAACTATAAATCAAGCACAAAATGAGCTCAAGAAGCTCATGAATGTATTAGACCAACACATTTAGAAAACCCTATAGCATGAGCAGATGCTGCACAAAAAAAATTGTACGATTTAATACGAAAAAGAACTATAGCATCTCAAATGGCTCCAGCTAAAATAGAAAAAACCAAAGCAACAATCAATATTTCAAACCATAAAAACAATTTTATAGCCGAGTGAGAGGTGGTGAAATTTGATGGATTTTTGAAAATCTATATAGAATCAAATGATGATGAGAATGAGGAAAATAATTCAATTTTACCAAAACTAGAAAAATGAGAAAAATTGAACATGCTAGAAATTATTAGTACAGAAAAGTTCAAAAAACATCCACCAAGATACACAGAAGCTAGTTTAGTAAAAGAGTTAGAAAAAAAATGAATTGGGCGCCCATCTACTTATGCGCCAACTATTTCTACAATCCAAAAAAGGTGATATGTTATTTTGGATAGTAGGACATGAGAAAAAAGGGATTATTTCGAAGTGATTTTGAAAAACAATAATATTTCAACTAATACAAAATCTCAAAATACTTGAGTAGAAAAAAATAAATTATTCCCTACTGATATTGGAAGAACTGTGACTGATTTTTTGATGGAGAATTTCAACAATATTATGGATTACAATTTTACTGCATCAGTTGAAGAACAATTTGATCTGATAGCATCCGGAGACATGCAACGAGAAAAAATGTTACACGAGTTTTATTGACCGTTTCATGAGGATGTGGTAAGTGCTGAATGAACAGAAAGATTTAGTTGAGAAAGAATTTTATGAGAAGATCCAAAAAGCTGAAAACCAGTATTGGTGAGAATTGGTAGATTTTGACCTCTTGTTCAGATCTGATCAGCAGAAGATGAAGACAAAAAATTTGCAAATATCCCCGTAGGGAAAACTATTGAAACTATTAGTTTAGAAGAAGCACTAGACTGTTTCAAACTTCCTAGAGAGGTTGGAAAGCACGAATGAGAATTGGTTATTGCTGCTATTTGAAGATTTGGTCCTTATGTGAAATACAAGGATTTATTTGTTTCTATTCCAAAAAGTTTGGAAACAGATCCAATGTCTATTACCCTAGAGCAATCTATCGAGTTAATCAAAGCAAAACAAGAAGCAAATGCAAATAAATATATTCACGAATTTGCATATGATTGAAAGAAAATAGAAGTATTAAATTGACCATACTGACCATACATCAAATATGACAAGAAAAACTACAAAATACCAAAATGATGAAAAGACGCTACAGATTTGACCTTGGAAGATTGTTTGGAAATAATTAACAAGAAATAAAATGCAAAACAAAATTTTAAATCATAATAATTTATGTTTTGCAAGCACGAATTCGAATTCGTGCTTACATGTTGTTGAAAACAAGTTACTTGTGGCTGTAAAACCTCAGCAAAACTACGGAGCGAAGTAGACAGGTTTGTAGAATATTTGTAATTAAAATTCCTCCCTACACAACTTCCCTCTCCCGATACATCTCGAACAAAGTGAGATCCCGATCTATCGGGAGAGGACTCCGCTTCGCTTTGTAAGGGAAGAACTTTCAACTTGTGACTTTTAACTTTATAAACTTTAATGCTAAAACTACGATATGAATACTTTTCTGAATCTTATCCTAGATTTGGAGTATACAAAATACAAGAATGAGAAAAAATTCAGCATCATATTTTGCATGAAAAGTTTTCTAAAATAATTTGAACAGCTTTTGAGGAAAACAGATACGAACACACATTTTTATTGGATGAAAGCAGATTTTCTTTTTTTAGATTTGATGTTTTTTTGGAAACAGATGAAAATTTTTCGATCCAAAAATTACAAGAAATCATTCAAGAAAAAATGGAGCAAATAGAATTAGAACAATGAGCTCAAGGGAAATTTCTCACAACATATATTGATAGTATTTTCATAAATTGAGAAGAAAAAAAACACTTGATATGAGAATATGGACAAATATTTTTTAGGTTGTACATTATATATATTGATAATCAAACATTGTATGCAATCAACTCTCATTTTTGAAAGGTAAGAGAAAATCCAAATGTTAAAATTTTACCTCAGTCTTTTCATACTACTCTATTTTTAAGAAATTCTTTGAAAAGGGACAACTTTTTGCTTTTGTATATCACAGAATCTAGCGCAAAAATAATCAAAATTACAAACAGTTTTTATGAATCCGTAAATGTGATAAATTTATGATTGGGAGCATTAAAACAAATGTACAAAGACAATTGAGTTTATCAGTACTGGTACAAAGATTATAATGAAATCCAACAAAATGTGTTAGCAGAAAATTTAGTCATAGAAACATTGGAATTTTATTCTACCTTATTTTTTTCATGGTTGGAAGAACAATGATGTATATGAAATGACATATTTGTAATATCTCAAATAGTCAAAAACTGACATTTTATGGAAGTTTTTAACAAGAAATACAAAGAATACACAAACAACTACATTGTTCCATTCCACTATTCTGACCAACTAGAAACATTCAACAAAGAACGAGAACCAGATGATATGGATGCTTTAGTTTATTTAAATCGTGAAAAGGTTGATGTGTTATTTTGTAAAAAAATAAATGAGAATAATGAAAATATGGATTAATGCTGTATTTTAAACTACAATTTTGTTAATAAAACTTTCTATTGAAATGCTTCAAAAATTTTATATATAATAAGTAATCTTTTTACATTTTTTGTGATTTTGATGAAATTTAAAAAATGATTTACTTTGATCGAAATGCTGATAGTGATTGTAATTATTGGTATTTTGACTGCTGCTATCATACCTAGACTAAACTCTGCAAGAGGTAGAGCAAATGATGTTGCCCGCAAAGCAGATTTAAACCAAGTTGCTACAGCATTGATTACTTTTCAATTAGATAGGTGACATTTCCCTCGAGGAAATAGTGGTTGAACTTGAGTAACCATAGACAAAATATCCAGCGAACTTATAGAATGAGGAATGACTTCTATACCAAAAGATCCAGCTAATAGTAGCCGATTTTCATGATCTAATGAATTAACTAATCCAAATACTCCATTTAATTGATATTATATATATCAAACCATCAAAAAAAGCTGAATCCCAAATGGATGATTCATCCTTATGGCACAAATGGAATCTCATGGACAATCAAACTATGTGATCTGTTGAGATAGTCAAATTATAAGTAAAGAGGATGATTATTGAGATATACATTTATGTTCTACAATAGAAAAAGTAGAAGAGGGTTGTACACCAGCCAGTTCATCATCAACTGTTTGCCAATATTCAAGTTTAGATCAGCTTAGACATGTTTATAAATACTAAAAAAATATAACACTATTAAATAATATGTTCACAAAAATTAATCACATACTGTGATTAATTTTTATTATTAGAGAAATTGTTAAAAAATTATCTCATTTCTCCCACAGGTTCTCATTCAGTAAAACCTGCATTAGTCTGAACTCAAATAATAGCTTTTTCGTTAAATTCTTTTAAATTACTAGCTCATACATAAGTCATAGCTGAACGAAGTCATGCAACAAAATCATCTACAATATCTCATGCTGATTCTCTTCATTTTTTTATATAAATTTTTGAGTTAGAAATTCATTCACGAAACATTTCTTTTTTTAACAATCAAAACTTTGATTCGTTTTGATTTCTCATAGTAACTGCTTTTTTACTTGCCATCCCATAATTGTCCTTGTACATGTTTCCATCATTATCATATTTTACATCTCATACTGATTCTAAAGTCCCAGCGAACAAGGAACCAAGCATCACATGATTTGCTCAAGCTGCCAATGCTAAATTCATATCTCTTGGTGACTTTATTCCACCATCTGCTCGTACAAAACCACCATGCTTTTTTGCTTCTTTTGCACATTTGTATACTGCTGTAAATTGAGGTCTTCATACTCCAGTTTTCATTCTAGTTGTACACATAGCTCCAGGTCATATTCATACTTTTACACCATTTGCTCATGCTTTAATTAATTCACGGGTCGCTTCTTCTGTAATTACATTCCCAGCAATTAAAGTAGGTCAGTCTCAAAATAGTTTTCTAAATTTTTTGATATTTTCTATCATAGACTTTTGATACCCATGTGCTGTATCCAAAACAAAAATATCTATTCACAATTCAAATAACTTATAAACCTTTTCTTCAAAACTGTTTATTCCTATAGCCACTGCCACATTCAGTCTCCCATTTTTATCCAAAGTTGGTTTGTAAATACTATTTCTAATGGTATTTTTTTTGGTTAAGATTCATTTCAATATTCAATTTTTGTCTACAATTGGCAACGATGATATATTTTTTTCATCCATTATATTAAAAGCATCTTCGTTTGAAATTCATACTTCTCATGTTACAAGTTGTCATTTTTTTATATCTCAAAGCAAAGAAAATTGATCCAAATCTGCAAAATCTTTTGGAGTAAAAATTCAAATAGCTTTGAAATCATCATCAACCATTACCACACAGTTATGATCTCTTTTTGTGATTATTCACATAGCGTCTCTAATTGTATTGTTAGTTTTCACTGTAATAGGAGTATCGTATTTCGGATTAGAGTTTTTTACATGTTTTATAACTCTTTCCAATGTCTCTATGGACATATCTTGTGGTAAAACCGCCAGTCAACCATAACGAGCTACTGTTTCTGCCATTCTTTTACCTGAAACTGCATTCATATTTGAAACCACTATTGGTATTTCTGTTCAAAATGAGTATATGGGTTTTACGTCTGCCTCAAATCTAGATTTTCATTCAAAATAATTTTGAAATAAAAACACATCTTGATAAGTTAATTCTTCATTTTCATAAGCTGAATTATTGAATTTCATGCCTAAAATTTTTATGTAAATAAAAACATAAATAGATATATTAAAAACATATACAAATTGCAACAAAAAATTAAACTTTTAAAAACTACTTGATTTTGTATCACATATTTATATATCATAACTGTGGTAATATTTTGTGCGGGTATGATGTAGTTGGTGTAGCATAGCAGACTTCAGCTCTGTTTGTACGGGTTCGAGTCCCGTTACCCGCTGTTTTGTTTTTTTTATAAAAAAATAAATCATGCGAAAACAAATAGTTTTAGGATTATTGTTTATGGCCATCTGAGCTCTTCTTATCTACTATTCTGCACAATTAGTAGATTTGTTAGGTAGGATACCACGAGCTGAAAAAAACCTATGATGAACAAGAAATGCCATAATATTATTTGGTTTTGCGATTATTGTGTTGTGAGTTTTATATATGTTTGGCGTACTAAATATGTGATCACCACTCAAATCTGAGTCCGTGGGAGCTTTTTAAATATCTTTGTTTATACATATTTGTTATTAGGTTATTTACTACTTACATATTTGATTGGTTTAATGCATGAAAATAAAATTATTTTGTTTTTTACACAAGCTAAAAAACATTTTTTTTATTATATTTTTTAAAATGTGTAAGCTTAATTGCTACAATAACAAAAATATTAAAAAAATCTCTTGACTTTCTTGTTTGCTTTTTTATACATAAATCATGAGGTGGTATAGTTTAATGGTAGAACGTCAGACCAAGGGTGTCTTCCAAGACACCACTCATAAGTAGTGAAAACCAATATGAAAAATTTTTGTACTAGTTAAAAAAATAAGGATTATTGGTGAGAGATATTCTTTTTAAGAATATTTTAATAGATATTCTAATGAATATTTATTTAACGAAAATGATGACAATCTGGAGGTAGAGGTTCAATCCCTTTTACCACCACATATGAGGGAGCCCGACTTGAATTACAAGTACAGGGCTTTTTTCTAATTTAATAATTCCCACTCTCTATCTTGAAAATCTGTTGAAAAATCTTTATAAAAAATACGAGAAACTATTTATTTTATATACTATAAATATATGTCATGAAAAAAACACTAATATTATTTTCAGTTTTGGGATTAGCTCTTTTATTTGCTTGATGTACACCATTTGAACAGTCAAAAAGAAATTGACTAGAGTTGGCATCTCAATCCTGAGGTTCCAGAACAAATACAAATCAAC
>Ga0116147_1002092_pt1 | contig 20945 bp, 17 predicted proteins | sample AD_JPNHG3_MetaG_FD_89749 | JGI IMG/M metagenome (GOLD analysis project Ga0116147, IMG submission 89749) | Active sludge microbial communities of municipal wastewater-treating anaerobic digesters from Japan - AD_JPNHG3_MetaG | ecosystem: Engineered > Bioreactor > Anaerobic > Digestate | place...
CCGAGCCGGTGCGATTTGACTTCCCGCCAGACCCCTTCGCCGGGATTCAGCTCCGGACTATACCCGGGGAGCAAATACAAGCGCAGTTTACCTTCGTAGCTCTCGACCGTCTCCCTGACTTTGCCGGACTTGTGCATCGGATGACCATCCCAGATCAAAAAGACGGGGGCTTTGCTTCCCACCATCAGCCGATCCAGAAAGCGGCAAATGACATCGGCATTCACCCCTTTCTTTTCAATCATGAACCGCATCCGGCCACGCCGATTCACGGCACTGATCATGTTGAGGCGGTATCGCGCCCCCGTGCTTCGCACCACGGGCGTCTGCCCTTTGACCCCCCAGGTCGTCCCCGCATGGTAATCACTGCGAAGGCCCGATTCGTCGGCAAACCAGATCTCCGCTTTCATCTGCTTGGCTTCTTTTTCAATCGCGGGATAATCCTCTTGAACCCACTTGCGCACGCGCTCCGGGTCTTGCTGATAGGCCTTCCACAACGGCTTCTGGGCCGTAATGCCCAACTGCGCCAGAAGACGACCGACCGAGTTTGCACTCAAGCGGATCCCATATCGCTTGTAGATCAAAGAGCCAATGGCATTGCGGGTCCACAACGCAAATGGAAACTGATACTGTCGCGGGTCTTTGCCAACGACGGTTTGATAGACCCATTGGATCATGTTGCCTTTCAGCTTACGCGGGCGGCCACCTCGCTTCTTGGCATCCAGGGCATCCCAGCCGCCTGCCCTGAACATGGCCAGCCAACTATAAATACACCCTCGGCTGAACCCCAGAGTCTTCACAACCACTTCCGGGCTCTCGCCGCTTTGAACCATTGCCACCGCGCGCTTGCGGAGCTCCGTCAGGACATCATGCTTCAGCTTTCGGCCATCCATCTGTTTCATGGCCGGTGTTATACTACAAACGCGTGAATATGTCTACACTATTATGGACTGATTAATAACGCGAAAGCAAATCGGCCGGCTCGGGGAACGGGTGTACGAAGATCAGCCCGCAGCCGATGCAGCGGACGTACGTATATAGGCCGTGCGAAATGACGAATCGGGTTCGTGAATCCCCGCACAGGATGCAGGAAGGGGTTGCCGCCACTTCCCGGGCATGAATGGCTGAAGGCTGGCGGACGCTGTCTTCGCATCTGCGTTGCAGATCTTCCATATTCACCATCTCTGGACACAGGGAAATAGCGGAGCCGTTGGGCCTTTAATCCATTCAAGAAAATATCTCATGAACGCCGTATCTTTCTGAGCAAGAAGCATAACATGGGGCATTCGAGCAGAGCCGCCGTGCGTCCGCTTCAGAAGGATTCGAGGGCTTCGCGAATCGTCCGAAGTCGATCCGCCTCGTGATGCGCGCCGACGAGGCGGCTCTCGAGCAGGGGCCCGGCGACGGCGAGACCCGCCAGCCGGTTTCCCCGCGGACTCCAGTGACTGTCCGAAGACCAGTAGAGGTCCTTCCGGGCATCCGGGGAGCGCTTCGGACCCCGGTCGGCATGGCGCTGAAAGAGGGGCAGCAAATCCACATGGGGGATCTTCTCGCGCTCGAGGAACTCGCGAACCCGCCGGGTGGGCCCTTCACCGCCTCGGGGCGCCGCCCCGGAATAGAGCGGGTAAACCTGTTCCCGCATAGGAATCAGCACCACCAGGAGACGCATGCCGTTTTTTTCCGCCCACCGTTGAAACGCCCCCAGATGAGCCAGGTGATCCCGCCAGGCCTCGTCGAGCCATGGAAGCTCCCCTTGAGGTCTGAACGGCAGATCGGCATATCGGATCGCCTGCAACGTCTCCCCGGCCCGATTCGTCGTAAGACCCAGCGACCGGGCGGCTGCGACCTTGAGTTCGGAAAGCGTCGGCTGTATCAACCGGTAGGTTGCCGAGGATTCGCTCAAGATTCGCTTCACTCGCTCCCAGCGCGGGTGCTGCGGGATCTCGGGCAATCCGTAATAACGCCAGTTCTCGAGCTTCTCGCGAAGCATGTCCTCCGTTTGTTCGCGGATCGACCCCGACGAGAAATCGGCAATACTTCGCGCCTCCAGGCTGTATCCGTCCACGACCCGATACCGCGGGTGAAGGTAATCGTCGATGGGATCGTTCAGACAATGCCTCAGGATGATCGCCTGCGGTCTTCGTCTTGTTCTTTCGATGACCTTGCGGGCCTTGAGAAAAGCGTTTTTCGTCCCGTAACCGGGAACCCCGCAGCTGAGCACCCGGATGCCCGTCCACTGCTCGACAAGCTTCCCCCAGTGCTGCTCTAGGGGGACATAACCCCAGCTGAAGCTGTCCCCGACCAGAAGGATGAAGGGATCCTCGCCGAGGTAGAGGCGATCGAAGCAGCCCAGTTCGTTTCCCCAGATGTCGAGGGTGCATTCCCTGAGACGAAATTTCGCAAGACCCACGTTCTCGCCTATGTCGTGCCCCGCCGCAGAATCGGCGCTGAAATAATTCCTCGGGGGCAGGGGGTCTTGCTGAGTCCAATGCCCCCAGGGCATCATGCGCAGGGCAGCCTCGGCAAGCAGCAGGGCCGCCGCAACCCCAAGAATCACAAGCCCCCCGTTCTGCAGGATACGTTTCATGGCTGAACTCGCTTCTCCTGCCCGGCCGAATCCCGAGCTGCGGTGCTACCGGCCCGCACCGACTAGGGCCACCAGGGGCGAAGCATAGGACAAGACGACGTCATGTCGGCCCGCAGGCAATGCCACGCCCAGGAAGGTGTGATCGACCGGAAAGACGCGTGACGGAATCCCGTTGACCGCTGCCCGCCACCCGGGGTTGAAGTTGCTCGTCACGGTCAGCACGGATGCGGTCCTCGCGTCGACCTCGAGTTCGATCCGGTCGGGCCCGAGGGACCGCACGCTCACTCCGCCGGGATTGTCGCCTCCCGGGACCGCAAGAACCTCCATGTCGCGGTGCATCACAAATGCCGTCGTGGCGAGTTCTCCTGCAGGGGCCGATGCCAGCCCATCGAGAAGCGGGCCCGGGTCGTCGAACGCGCGGACGCGGGCGGCGAGGAAGAAGCGGGGCAGCACGTTTGTGTTCTCGTAGACGTAGAGGGGCGTGCCGGGATATTCGCCGAGAAGCATGCCCAACAACCGGTCGCGCCGCGGCCGCCCGACCCAGTCGAGCTGACGGTCCAGGACAGACCGGGACCGCAGCTGCAGGCCCGTCCCTTCAAGGGGAACCGCGGACACGACATAGCGGACATTGGCGAGCGAAAGGAGGTTCAGGCGCGCCCGCGAATCGAGCCGTACCGTCTGCCCGCCGAGCCTCTCCCACGCCGGAAGGAAGAGGTAGGCGCGGCTGCCCCTGCGGCGGAACAAGTCGACCATGGCGGCGTCGTGGGATTCGAGGGGCGAGATGACACTCTCCCAGAACCGGTGGTAGCGCTCCGAGTACAGCGGGACGTACCCGTCGGCCGTTTCCAGGCCATAGGCCCATGCAATGCCGGTCAGCGGGCCCGACGAGATATCCCCGGCCACCGTGGCAACCCGGAAGGGCGGCTGCCCGTCCCGGAGGCGCTGCAGTTCCGCCAGAACGGGATGCCGGTAGAGGTTCGTAAAGTTCTTCCCGTCGGCGATGCCCGTGAGCGCCTCTCTCTTGATCGCCAGCGACTGCCAGCACGCAAGACCGATCAGCGCGATGCAGAGCAGCGACCGGATTGCCAGCGCGGGCGGCTCGCCGGGCACCCCCGCAAGCCTCACCTGCCAGGATACCGGGATGTGCGACAGGCCCAAGCAGCCCGCCAGGATGCACAGGAAGGGAAACGCGATGTAGACGCGGGAGAAATTGAACCCCGGGAAGATGCCCGCTTCGTATAGAAGCCCCCCGAGAAGGAGGGTGTCGCAGATGTAATAGACAAGGCAGGCTGCGGCAAACGCCAGCAGCACGAGCAGACGTCGGTCCCCGGACCGGGCGATCAAAAGCCCTGCCGCGGCCGCACTCAGGATTGGCAGGTTATCGTGCAGGAGCGCCAGGGGGAGGTTGATCGCCTCGAGCCAGAGAGCGGCGCCGCCGCCCGACAGGACATGCGGGACCGTCCAGTGCTTCCGATGTCCGAGCGGTGCCTGGGATGCGCTTGCCCAGAGGAAGGGCGCCTCGACGGCCAGCCATCCCAGCACGAAGGCCGCCAGGACCGCACAGAGCCCTTTCGTGCGGCCTTCGACCAGTGGAAACCAGAGAAGGATAAGGGGCAGGATGAAGACGGTGTAGAAAAAGTGGGACACGAGCGAATAGCCCGCGCCCAGAACGCCAGCGATCAGGATGCCCCTCACCCCTCCCCTGTCCAGGATGCGGCCCAGAGCCCACAGCACGAGCGGCAGGGCCGGCAGCGCAAGACCGTCGTACAGGGAAAAACCCGCCCACTGCTGGTTGATGGCGGGCTGCGAGAAAAGCGCATAGAGAATTCCCCCTGACAGCGACGTCAGGGCATCGACCCCGAACCTCTCCGCAAGCAGGCGGTGCATGAAGTAGCCAGCCACGAAGCGCTGGGCCCACAGGATCAGGCCGTGGGCCAGCCAACCGGGAAACAGGAAAAAGAGCAGGAGATCGGATTTGTTCTGGAGCCCCATGGCGAGGCGGTCCGCTCCCATCAGGGCCTGGGGGAACCAGAAGCCGATCTCTCCGGTCTGCCACGCCAGGGCGGTGGCAAGCCTTGCCGGGAGGTTGTTCTCCCCGTGGTCGGCCAACGGCACGTAGGACAACGGCCCCAGACCGAAATACTCCAGTGCAAGCCAGAGGGACCAGGCAATAAACAGCACGGCCGGGCGACCAGCCAACCCGCGGCAAAGGTCGATGAAGGACCCCAGGGTCCCGGCCCTCGTCTCGGCGAGGCGAGTCCTCCCGGATGCGTTCATCGCCCCCCCTGTGTATCGGCACTGCGGGAGGCAAGCGCCAGGATGGAGGACCCGAATGGGATCCGGCGGCGGGACCGGACCAGGGGAATCTCAGCGGCCAGCAGGCGTTCGAGGCATCCGTTTACGAGGGGGACGACCGCCAGATCGTTCCGGCCCGTGGCCACGCAGGAATCGGCGACCCGCCGCTTGAACCACACAAGGGGGAGCAGGGGCGCCATGAAGTGCGTCAGATAGTCCACGGAGAAACCGGCCCGCGATAATTTGTACCCCACCTCGCTCAGGGTGTAGCGGCGCCGGTGGCCGGCCGCCTCGTCGAAAGCGCTCCAGAGAGAGGGGTGCGCCGGCACGGTCAGAAGAAGAAGGCCTGCCGGCTTGAGAAAGCGGCGGACGTTGTCCAGGGCCGCCGTATCGTCGTCGACATGCTCGAGCACGTCACAGAGCAGGGCGAGGTCGAAGGGCTTCCGAAACGCAATCTCGCAGACATCCCCCCGGACAAGGGGACAGGAAACCCTGTTACGGGCGTGCTGAAGCCCGTCGGGATAAAGGTCGACGCCGACGGCGAAGGGCCTCGCGCCCACGCCCTGCAGAACGCCCAGAAGATCCCCGTTTCCGCAGCCGGCCTCGACGGCGCGGAACCCTTCGCCCAGACCCGGGGCGATCTGCCGCAGGAGTTCCCCGACGAGGCGCTTCCGAGCACGAAACCAGAAATGCCGGCCCTCCCTATCCAGGAGAGCCTTGTAGGCGGAGGGGTCGAAGGACGGTGCATCGTGTGCGACCGCCGACTGGTTTATCAAGCTGCGTCCCATGGAAACTCCCGGATTGCACGGATGACCCGCTCCTGGCTCTCGCGGTCCAGGTTGTTGTAGAAGGGAAGCCGGATGAGCCTTTCGCTGACATGCTCCGTTACGGGGCAGTCCCCGGGTTTCCCGCCGTAGGACCTCCCCATGTCGGAGAGGTGGAGCGGCTGGTAGTGAAAGACGCCCAGTATCCCGCGGCTCTTGAGGTGCCGGATCAGGGCCGCTCGGCTGCGGGACGAGGGAACGATCAGGTAGTACATGTGATAGGACTGCAGGCAGCCTTTCGGCACGACGGGCAGACGGACGTTTCGCTCCGCGGCCCAGTCCGAAAGTGCCTCGTGGTAGCGCTCCCAGACACGCCTGCGCTTTTCGAGAATGCGTTCTTTCGCCTCGAGCTGGGCATACAGGAACGCCGCGAGGAGATCCGACGGCAGCCAGCTCGACCCGATGTCGACCCAGGTGTACTTCTCGACGCGCCCTTCCAGGAACCGTGCCCGGTTCGTTCCCTTCTCCCGGATCACGTCGGCCCGGTCTGCGAGCGCAGGGTCATTCACGATGAGCGCCCCGCCCTCGCCGCAGCAGAAGTTCTTCGTCTCGTGGAAACTCAGGGCGGCAAGGGTCCCAAAGGTCCCGAGATACCTGCCCCGGTATCGGCCGAAGAGGCCGTGGGCGTTGTCTTCCACGACGGTGATGCCGTGGTTCGCCGCGATCTTTCCGATCGCCCGCATCTCGCAGCCGACACCTGCGTAGTGAACGGGGACGATCGCCCGGGTCCGTTTCGTGACGAGAGTCTCGAGCCTCGTTTCATCCAGGTTGAGGGTGTCGGGCCGGACGTCGGCAAAGATAGGCCGTGCGCCGCGCAGGACAAAGGCGTTAGCGGTGGAGACAAACGTGAAAGACGGCAAGATGACCTCGTCGCCGGGCCGGATGTTCAGCAGCACGGCGGCCATCTCGAGGGCGTGCGTGCCCGAGGTGGTCAGAAGCACCCGGGGGGCGCCAAGAACCTCTTCCAGCAATGCCTGGCAGCGTTTCGTGAAGGGCCCATCGCCGGAGATGTGGCCGTTGGCGATGGCTTGGGCGATGTAGACCTGCTCCTTCCCCTCGAAACTCGGCCGGTTGAAGGGAATGCTCAGGCCGGTCCGGAACGGCCGGGGGGCTGTTGAGGGCTCAGCGATCATGATCCTCCGGCAGCCCCACGAAAGGGGGCTCCCCCAAGGGGCTGAACTTGACGAGAGGGAAGTGCGCTTTCAGGAAGGCCACCTCCGCCTCGGAGCGGGTTTTCGTGTAGGCCCTGCGGGAAACGTCGAAGCAGCAGATCCCGGGTCGGATCTCCTCGGGCGACGTGACCACGAGCAGCTTACCGGCATGTTCGGGGTGGCGGGCGGTGAAGGCGTCGATGAGCTCTTGGAGCCTGGCGGCCTTTTCTCCGACGCTGCGTTCCTCGAACTGCCCCCCGAGCCTGTCCGTCAGGTCGACGGCCGGTACCCCCCCGTAGACGTGGTTTTCCAGCATATCGCGGGTGACGACCGAACCGGCCAACGCCATGCTCCGAGGCCCCACAACGACGGGGGAGACGATGCAGTGCCCGACGAACCAGGCGTCTTTCCCGATCCACATGGGCTTCTGCTGGAAGAACCGGCAGCCCTCGATGATGTCCCCGAAGCGGATATGGGTCCAGATCTGGCTCTGGGCGCCGATCCCCACATTGTCATCGATAGTCAGTCCCCCGATGGAGTCCAGAACGGTTCCACCCCCGATCCAGCAGTTTCGGCCGATCCGCAGCGCATTGCCGCCGTGTGCGAAGGAATAAGCGTGAAGCTTGCTGTAGTCTCCCAGGCGGAACTCGGGGACAAGGATCCTCGTCCCGCGGCCGACATAGCAGTGATCGCCCAGGACCACACGCGACGCGCGGCCGTTCTTTCCTGTGATCAGGGCGCCTTCCTCGACAAGGACCCCCTGCCCGATTACGATCTCTTCCGCATCGATCGTACCGAAAATTCTGGCTTCTTGGGAAAATCCCATTGATTCTCCTTGCCGTTCTCTGTGGGGTCCCTGCGGGACACGTACGTCGGTTTTTCCATCATCCGAAAGTGCATCCGGGCCAGGTACTCGCCGATGATGCCGAGGGCGAAGAGTTGCGCGCCCGCAAAGATGGCGATCACCGACGCGAGAAACGGGAACCCAGGGACGCTCCCCCCCTCCGCTACATACCGGACGAGCACATAGGCCAACACCGCGATGCCGAAAAGGGTGAAGACAAAGCCCGTCAGGCTCGCGATCTGAAGGGGCAGTGTGCTGAACCCGGTCATCATGTCGAGGGCGTGAACCGCCAGTTTGCGGAGCGTGTAATTCGACCGCCCGGCGTGGCGCGGCCGGTGGTCGACCTGGATGGCGGCAAAGCGGTCGGTTCCCCACGTCAGCAGGACGTCGATGGACACGAATGGGCCCCGGTAGGAAGCGAAGGCATCCCGCAGGCCGGCGCGAAAGGCACGGAACGTACTGGCATGCCGGGCCGTCTCGGCCCCCATGGAACTCTGCAGGGCAACCCGGGTAATCCGCGAGGCAAGTTTACGGAATAAGCCGTGCTGCTTCGTCTCCGGCGTACCGTAGACCACGTCGAACCCCTCCCTGAGCTTTTCAAGCAGTTTCGGGATCTCCTCCGGCGGGTTCTGCAGATCGTCGTCCATCGTCACGATGACATCGTGGCGGGCGGCCCGAATGCCGCACAGAAGCGCGTTGTGCTGCCCGAAATTGCGCATCAGGTGGATGCCGCGGACCCACCCGTGCCGGGAGGCGAGTTCTTCGATCACCCGGCCGCTTCCATCGCGGCTCCCGTCGTCGACGAGGATCAGCTCGAAGGCGGCTCCCGTCCCGGCAAGCACGGGCCCGAGCCGCGCCACCAGTTCGCCCAGGGACGCCTCGCTGTTGTACACGGGGACGACGACCGAAAGGGCCGCGGGACATGTCGGGCGATCCATGTGCTGTGGGTTCTTCATGCGGACGCCTTCACGGCAAACGATCGAATCACCCTGCCGGGCTGCGGATTCGGGCGGGGGTGTTTTTTGACAAATTGTGCAATTAATATACCAGGGTAGACGGGGTGGCCGGGCATGCCGAAACCAGGTCAGGCAAGCTGCAAAGCGGCCTCTGCGGCCATTTCCGGGGTAATCCGGTGCATACACTCCAGAGTACCTGCGGGGCAGACGCCGCGGTTGCAGCCGATGCAGTGCAACTCGTCGATGCGCAGCACCACGTGCAGATCACCCCGGGGATACCACCGCTGTTTCACCGTGGGTCCCATGAAGGAAACCGTCGGGACGCCCAAAGCCGCACCCACATGAAGAGGACCGGAGTTGTTGCAAACCAGAAGGCGGCACTGCGAGAGCCGTGCCGCGAACATACGGATGTCCGCAGTCACGCATCGCACGACGCCCGTTTTCGTCAGGGAGAGAATGCGGTCGACGATTGCCTCGTCCCCGGGCCCGCCGAACAGAATCACCTTCAACCTGCCCGTTTCCAAGATCCGATCGGCCAACGTGGCGTAATACTCGGCAGGCCACCTCTGGGTCTCGTAGAAGGCGCCGGGATGGATCGCAACAAACGGCAGCGCGTCTCCGCCCACTTGACCCAACCAGCCTCTTGCGCACTCGACTTCCGAATCGGTCAGGAAAATCTCCGGTCGAAAAGAAACCGCAGGAACACCCAGCGGCTTTAGGACGCCCAGGACCGTTTCAATGATGTGCTGATCCGGCTCCGGTCGTTTGACCACCCGGGTCAGAAAGGCCTCCCTGCCCCCGCAGGGGTAGCCGATCCGAAGCGATGCTCCAGACATTCCGGCAATCCAGGCCGTTTCCAGCTCCCGGTCGTCATAGGGATCGACGGCCAGATCAAACCGCATCCGCTTCAGTGCATTGACACGGGCTGTTTTTTCGAGGAACCCCCGGGACCGGTCATAGACGATCACGCGGTCGACATGAGGATTGTGTTCCAGCAGGGGCGCCGCTGCGGGGCCTGCCAGGACCGTCAATTCCGATGAGGGAAACCCGTACTTGAGGGCCCGGATTGCCGGAGTGGAGAGCACCAGATCGCCGACTCGATCGATGCGGATGAAGAGGATTCTGCGGATCTCCCCGCGCTTCGATGCAGCGTGTCCGTCCGGCGCCCGGAACGGAGTGCTGACGAGCTGCAGCACGGCCTTCCGCAGTGCCAGAGCGGCTATGAGGACGGCGCGTTTCGTCATACTCGCGGCTTTTCCTCCGGCGTGGCCACGGCCTCTATCGCGTTGAAGATCTTCAGGCCGAAGAGGTGATATGGAACGGCGGCGGCGGCATTCAGCCACTTCTTTGCCGGCGCGATGATCCCGTAATCGGGCCCCATGCTGCGGCAGCGAAAACCGGTTTTCTTCATGTACCCGATCAGCGTTTCGGCTGAGAAGTGATAGAGGTGGATTTCACGATCGCCCGGGGAGAATCGCCTCAGGGGCTTCCCCCGGACTAGCCGGTAGGCAACCTGCATGACAAGGTCGTTCACATTGGGCACGGCCACGATCAGGATGCCCCCGGTTTTGAGGATGCGCCTCACCTCGGAGAGGTAGCTCCCCGGGTCCGTCACATGCTCGAGGACATGCCAGAGGGTGACGGCGTCGAATTCGCCGTCCCGGAAGCGGGCCTCCGCGAGTTCCCCGCAGAAGATTTCCCGGCCGAGAACGCGCGACGCATGGTCCGCCGCAAATCGCGAAAGCTCGGTCCCGTGGACGTCCCAGCCCCTTTTCAGGGCCAGTTCGATAAACGTCCCTTCCCCACATCCAACATCCAGAAGCCGCCCCCGCGAAACCCATTTCTCGAGCCGGTCCAGCCGGGCCGCCCACATGGCCAGGCGCCTGTCGCGCTGGGCATCGATCCACTCGCGGTAGTAGTCCCCGTCATAATGCTCGGAGAGGGCCTTCGCCGGGGGCGCCGGATCGACGAACACAAGCCTGCAGCGGCTGCAGCGCAACACCCGATAGGGGGGGGTATCGGATTCCAGCACCCGGAACCCGTCATGCCCGCAGAGATTGCACGTGACTCCCGACACGCTTCCTCCCTTCCAGAATGAACCGGTAAAGTTCCTGGGTCACCCTGGCATTCCGCTCAACGCCGAAGAGGGTCTCGGCGCGATGCCGCGCAGCGGCCCCCATGGTTTTTCTCAGTGCGGGATCCCCTGCAAGGCGGCTTAACCTTTCTGCGAGGGTGACGGGGTCCGACGGCGGGACGACAAAGCCCGAACGGCCTTCCTCCAAGGCTTCCGGCGCCCCCCCGCCCGAGGTCACAATGACGGGCTTGCCGCAGGCCATGGATTCGATGACGGATCGCGGAAAGGCCTCGCGGATGACGGAAGGCAGCACGAAAACATCGATCGCCTTCAGGACGGAAGCCATGTCGTCCGAATGGCCCGCGAAGGTGATGCGATCCGCAATGCCGATCTCGAGAGCCTTCTGCCTGCAGCGCCGCTCGTAGGCGAAATCCACGGTCTCGCCTACAAGAAGGAGGTGAAAATCCGCACCCGCTTTTTTCAGGGCTCCGCAGGCCGCAATCAGCGTCTCCTGACCCTTCAGAGGCTCGAGACGCCCGGCGCTGGCGATGACGACGCGGCCCGGCGGAATGGCCCACGCTTCAGGCAATGCCTGCCCCGACTCACAATGAAAGACATCGAGGTCCACGCCGTTGTGGATGGTGACAAGCTTCTCCGCGCTGCAGATCCCGGCAAAGCGATCCTTCAGGGCATCGGCCACGAGGACGATCCTCGTGGCAAGCCGGCAGAGGATCCGGTCATAGGGATCTCCGTCCATGGCCCTTACGTGCCAAAAAAGCGGAATCCCCCGCAGGCGGGAGGCGAGGCCTGCATAGAACGTATTCCGGGGCCCGTCGGAGTGAAGGAGGTTGATCCCCCTGGCATCGATGAGGCCCAGGAGGAATCGCAGGGCCGACAGGTCCCGCAGGATGCTCCTCGGACTCAGGCGCGGCAGATCGTAGACGCATCCCTCCACACCCTTCCCGGACAGCGCCCGGGCAAGCCCATCATCGGAGGGGACGACGACGTAAGGCTTGAACGCCGTCCGGTCCAGCCTCGTCACGAGGTGGTAGAGGCTTTTCTGGCCGCCCCACCGGAGGTTGCCGAAACTGGAGAGGAAAAGGATGTTCGCCGGATCACGCCTCATGGCTTTTCGCCTTCAAGAGCCGGTCATAGAGATCATCGATTTTGCGGAGCATGATCCCATGGGAAAACCGGTTTTGATAGATCGCCCGGCTGGCCCTCCCCATGCGTTCCCGCAGGCCCGGATTTGCGATCAGCTGCCCGATCGCGGCGGCAAGATCGCCGGCATCACCCGGCCGAATGCGGAACCCGTTTCCCTGATGCTCGATGACCTCGGGAATGCCTCCCAGATTTGATCCGACGAGGGGCAGACCGGCCGATGCCCCCTCGAGCAGAGCCACACTCAGGCCTTCCCGGTACACGGTGGGCAGGACAAGGGTATGGGCCATCTCCAAAAACGGGCTCACATCGCGCTGCAGCCCCGTGAAAACGACATGCCCGGCAAGTCCCAGTCGTTCCGCCTCCGCTCCAAGCTCTCCCCGGAGGGGTCCGTCCCCGACAACGAGGCATTTGATCTGGGGGTGTTGTTGCCGCAGCTGCCGCGCGGCACGGAGAAGCACATCATGCCCCTTGTTGCGCTTCAGGGTGGCCAGGGCAAGGATGATGAAATCATCGGCCCCGATGCCCAGTTCCGCCCGTCGCTTTTCCAGGCCCGCGCCCTGCGAACCGTTGCCTTTTGCGAAGGCCGTGTTGTAGATCACACAGGTCCGGCTTTCGGGAATGCCCAGCTTCTCAACGGCAAAGGCTTTGACGGCCCGGGACACGCAGATGACCTGGTCCGTGTAAAGCGACAGAAGCGCTTCGATGCGCATGTTTCTCCGGCTGAACCGATAATCGGTGGTGTGCACATGCCTGACCAGGGCGGCCCTGCCCGCCGTGAGGCCCGCCAGGCGGGCGAAGGTGCTGGCAAAGTAACCGTGGCTGTGGATCAGGTCGACACCTGCCTCCTGGAACAGAACCGCGAGTTCCAGGATCCTGCGGGGGTTGTAATAGGATTTCAGCCCCAGGACCTTCACGGGGATGCCCTGTTCGGAAAGTTCGTCGGCGACCTCCCCGCCCCCGGCCAGGCACCACACCCGCACGTCGTACTTTTCCCGGTCCAAACCCAATACGATGGTTTGGATGACCCGCTCGAGCCCCCCGACCCGGAGATCTTCCACAACGTGGACAATGGTTTTCCTGTTTGCCTTACTCATGGTCCGTCAATGCCGCCAGCAATGTTTCGATCCGGCGCACATAGGTGTGCCTGCGCATAACCTCTTCGTGCCCCCTTCGGGCGATCGCCTGCCGCTCCTCGGTATGGGCGAGGTAATACAGAACTTTCTTTGCAAGATCGGCACCGTCATCGAAGCCGGCCAGATGCTCACCGTCGCGAAAGAGATCGAAGACGTCCCGCTGACGGTCGCAGATCAGGAAGGCCCCGCAGGCCAGGGCCTCGAACACGCGGGGGCTTGCCTGGTGGACGGGGACAACTCCCTCCGGGTCACGGTAGTGTGTGGCCAGCACGATTCGGCTGGCGCCGTAAATCTTGATCCACTCGGTAGGAGCCGTGTGTGCCTTCCGGACACGGCTTCTCAACGGGGATCCTTTCCGGAGCTTTTCCCAGCCCGGGCCCCACAGGGCGAGATCGAAGTCCGCCAGCGCCTCGAACAGGGCCTCCCGCTCGGGGTAGTGCGAGCCGACGAACACGACGTCGCTGCCCCAGAGGCGCCTCTCCTCCTCCGTGAGTTCGACGGGGTGGTGGCTTGCGGGCTCGCAGCCCACGGGCAGCCACCGCGCCGAATCGATGCCGCGTTCCCGCAGCAGGTCGACGAACTCCGATCCCTGGCAGAAGACGTGATCGTAGTGCGGGGCGGCCGCGAGGTGCGGCACACGCCCCCTCGGCGGGTCCGTGGTCCAGAGTGCGGTGACGATTTCCAGGGCTTTCAAAGCTTCCACCGTGGGGCCTAAGATCCGGTCGCCGCCCGTGACGATGGCCAGATCGGGCCTCTCCCGTCGGGCAATTCGTACCAGCCGCTGATTGATCACTTCGAGATCCCATCGGTTCAGCCACGGCACGCAGTGACGGATCCGTCCGGGTACGATATGACACCGGTCGTCGAAGCGCACGAGGTCGTGGCCCAGGGCGGCAACGGCCCGTTCCATGTACTCCGTCACCGTCTCGTAGTGCGGGTTGTGGTAACCTGAAAGCAGAACCTTCATGGACGCTCCTCTGCCTGGCGGCCTGCAGAACAGGCATTCCTGCCGTTCCGATATTCAAGAAGCGTGCAACCCGAGAGCTCTTCTTCCCTGAAAAAGCGAAGCATTTCCTCTAATTTTGCCCAGACGGCCCCTGTCTCCTCTTCCGAGCGTGTCAGCGGGCTTGTCCCGGCCATGAGCTCCGAGGAGTGGATCATGAACTGCAGAACGTCGAGGCCGTTTCTTTTGGCAGCACGCAAGATGCTTTGCCAGTCCCTGAGGCCGCATGATCTGTAGATCCTCAGCACTCGCCTTCGGAAGACGAGCCGGTTCAGCAGCCGCTTGAGAAGGGTCTCCGGAAGCATCGAGAACCAGCGAGCCGGTGCCGTATCCTCGCGGATTAGCGGTCCCGTGTAGAGGATCGTCAGGGGAACCTCGAGCAGGCCCGCGCTGCCGGGTTTACAGACGTTCTCCGCCGAGGGCCGGTAGGAGCCGGTCGGTGCCTCCCTATAGTCGGGCCCTCCCGGACCGTCAGCCAGACCTCGCTGGCGCCGCCAGTCGATCTTGGGCGTCACCGAGCAGTCCACGGTGTACCCGAGTTCGGCAAGCCGCGGGAGCATGGCGCCGCTGATTCCCCAACGGGCCGCCCGGAAGCTCTTCGGCGCCCCGAATCGTTCGGCCACCTCGGCCGTCAGCGCCTCGAGCTTTCGGGAAAACCATTCCAGGGGAAGCTCGCTCGGAAAGGCCTGCATGGCAGGGTCCGCCGTTTCGCCCGCCATGAAGGGCGGAGTGGTCCACGGCGCCAGGTGAACGCCGATTTCCGCGGACCCCCGTTTCTGCCACTCCAGCAGGGCGTTTACGGTCGCGGCGTCCTGCAGGACTTCCCGGGCAAGGAGGTAGGTCGGGACGAAGCCGTGCCGCTCGCAGAGTCTCTGGAATCCCGGCAGGGCCTGCAGGTTCCGGAGAGAGATGCGGCCGTTGTACTGCCACTGGTTGTCCCCCTCCGTGTCGACGGTGATGATGAGCTTCATGCCGCGTGCCTCTCTGTGGGGCGAGAGGTCGCACCGCGCTTCGAGACGGGGCTGTCGATCGAGTCGAAAAGCGCCGCAAGGCGGTGCCTGTAGGTGTGCCGCGCCAGAACCTCTGTGCGTCCGTTTCTTGCGATCCGCTCCCGTTCCTTCGCACAGCCCAGATAGGTCTCCACCTTCGTTCTGAGTTCTTCGCCATCGGCAAAGGTGACCAGGTGCTCGCCGTCCCGGAAAAGGGCCATCACGTCTTTCTGCCGGTCCGTGACCACAAAGGCGCCGCACGCAAGGGCCTCGAAGATTCGGGGGCTTGCCTGATGACAGGGAATTGTCCCCAGAGGATCCTGGAAGTGGACGGACAGTACAATCCTTGCCGCGGCATAAATCCGCCGCCACGTTTCGGGCGTCGTGTGGGCGGCCCTCACGCATCCCCTGAGAGGGGAGTCGCTGCGGAGGCGGTTCCAGCCGGGGCCCCAGATGGCCAGGTCGAGACCCGCAAGCGCTTCGAAGAACTTCTCCCGCATCGGGTAATGAGACCCCACGAAGACCACATCGTGGCCGAAAAGAGCCTGCTCCTCGGCCGACAGCTCCGCGGGCTGATGTCGGTAAGGGTCGCAGGCCATGGGAAGCCACCGGGCCCCCTCGATCCCGGATTCACGCAGGATCTCCACCGCCTCCGTTCCCTGGCAAAAAACATGATCGTAGGCGGGGGCACCGCACAGGACAGGGCCGAAATGCACAGGAGGATCCACGGTCCAGAGCACCGTCCGAGTTCCCCGCTTCTTCAAGGCAGTCACCGTGGAGGGCAAGACCCGCTCGCCTCCCGAGGCAATGAACAGTTCAGGCCTGAATCGGTCGCAAGTCCTGAGAAGATGTCGGTTGAACCATTGCAGGTCGATCCGCTCGATAAACGAGGAGCGTTGCCGGAGACGTCCCGGCAGGATGTGACTCCCCTCGTCAATAATCCGGAGCGCGTGCCCGAGAGAATGGATAGCCTCCTCAATATACTCGGTGACCGTCGGGTAATGCGGGTTGTGATACCCGGTGAATAAAACGTTCACGGCGCCCCCGATGTGCGACCTGTCGCTCCCGGCACAACCTCGGTCTTCATCAGGCGGGACTTCGCCCACAGGTAATAGCCGCCCCAGGCAAAGGGGCGGAGCCGGATCATCTTTGCGAACTCGGCCGCCGCCTCACGCGGCATGGATTTTTCCAGAAAGTACAACCCGCGGGCGCAGGTGTTATGGTAGCGATAGCGAGGCAGGACGCCGGCAATTGACGGGTACCGATCGGCAAGGGTCAACAGGTGTTCCAGAAGCACGTCCCTCGCCTGCTGGAATGCAGCGGAGGCAGAATAATTGCTTTCATGTTGTGTCCACTGCTGGACAACCCCCGGCACGTAAAGGACGGGGATCCCGGTGGCGAAGAGGCGAACGAAGAACTCCGCGTCGTCGAGTCCCGTCAGCGCGGGGTCGCAAGAAAAACCGCCGATCCGCTGAAAGGCGTCCCTCCGGAGCATGAGCGTCTGCATCGACACAAGCCCCCTGCCCTCAGCCATGGCACGAAGGCAGTCCATGCCGGAGGCCTGCCGGCTCACGAAGCGATCGATGAGTCTGCCGTCCTGGCCCACCCGTTCGTAATCCGAGTAAACCGCTTCAGTACCGGGATGCACGGCAAAGCCTCCGAGCTGCCTCTTCAATCGCCCCGGCAGCATGACATCATCCTGATCGATGAAGCAGAGAACGTCCGCCGCGGCCTCTCGGGCGCCGCAGTTGAGCGCGGCCCCCTTTCCCGCGTGATCGATTCGAATAAAACGAATCCGCCCGTCCCGGAAAGACTGCAGCTGCTCAGCGGGAGAAGAACGGGAACCGTCATCGATGACAAGAAGCTCGAAGGACGCCCCTTCCTGGGCCAGAACGCTCGGGACTGAACGCCCCAGCCATCGTCCGCCCTCGAAAAAGGGAAGAATCACCGATATCTGCGGTTTTCCTGCCATGCATGAACCCCTGTCCATGGGCTCAGGAAATGCAAAAACTTCACCACATCGTTGGGGTTCGGCACTTCCCTGCATTTTTCTGCCGCCGCGGCGATGCAAGACCACGGATAGAAGTGGAACGATTCTTGTAAGTTTATGGCTATCCTGGCCCGGGCGGCCTTGCCCCGACAGAACGGAAGAAGATGCCCGCAGAAAGTTTTTCGCGAAGAATAACCAGGAACATCCTTTGGAACTTTGTCGGCCAAGGCTGGCTGGTGCTGCTGACCTTTCTGGCCACGCCGTTCATGATCCACCGCCTCGGAATTGAACTGTACGGCATCTACGTCCTCGTCGGAATCCTCGTGGATTATCTCTCCTTCATGCAGTTCGGCATCGTCGACGCCGCGGTGAAATACATGACGGAACGTCTTGCGCGGGGGGAACCGCGCCGGGTGCAGGAAATCTTCTGGACGGCGATGCTCAGCCAGGCCGGAATTGGATTCGCGGGTGCGCTGATGATCCTGTCCCTGTCCGCGTTCCTTGCGGATCATGTCTTCCGGGTCCCCGAAGGGCTCGCCCAAGAGGTCCGGCTGGCGGTCACGATCGGGGCGGCGACATTTCCTCTTTCCATGGTCACCGGCGTGATGACCGGCACGCTGCGCGCCATCGGTCGCTTCGACCTGCTCAATATGACCGGGATCGCCTGGGGGACCCTCCAGACCGGGGCCGCCGTGGTAATGCTGTGGTCGGGCCTGTCGCTGTCTGCCATTCTGTTTTCGAACCTGTGCATGCAGCTGCTTTGCCTTGTGACCCTCGGAGCCCTCGCCGGAAGGCTTCTTCCCGTAACGGTGCCGCCGGCATGGAGCGCTGCCGAGATGAAACAACTGTTGCGTTTTGGCGGCTTCATCACGGTGTCCGGCTTTGCCGGCCCGATCCTGACGAACATTGAAAAGATGTTCCTCTCGGCGATCCACGCGGTCTCCGCTCTGACCTACTATTATGTACCCTTCGCCCTGGTCAGCCGCCTGGCCGTCATCCCCTCTTCGTTCTCGTCGGTGTTGTTCCCCGCTTACAGCCACTTCCAGGGGAAGAGCGACATGGAGGCCAACCGGTCTCTCCATTTGCGGAGCACGCTTTACCTCCTTTACCTGTTCGGTGCGCCGCTTTTGTTCTTCCTCTTTTTCGGCCATGAGTTCCTGGCTTGGTGGATCGGTTCGGACTTTGCCGAGAGATCGACGGGCATCCTGACGATCCTCTCCGGCGCCGCCCTTGTAAACGCAAGTGCATACCCGTCCATCACCCTGCTCAACGGCACGGGAAGACCGCACATCCCTGCTGCATTCCACGTGATCGAAACCGTTCTCTACCTTCCCGTCTGCTACGGTCTCATCGTCACGCATGGCCTGGCAGGCGCAGCCTCGGCCTGGTTTCTCCGGGTCTTCCTCGACATGCTTCTGCTGCACCTCGCATCCTGCCGAACTCTGGGGCAATCGCTCCTGAAGTGGTACGGTGATCTCCTTTCGCGGGGACTTCCTCCCCTGCTGGCCTGCGGTCTCACCCTCTGGGGCATCCGCGAACTTCAATTCGAGATGCTTGCCCCTGCGCATGTCATCGGATGCCTTCTGGTCGCCCTGTTCTACGGCTACACGTTCTGGATGAAGATCCTCGACGGAAAGGCCCGGGAGAGCATACTCGGACAAACAAGAGGGGTCGGCGGATGAACCTCGCCTTAGAGCAGGTCCCGCGATGTCTGATCTGCGGGGCGGAAGGTCTGTGGCTTCATCGCGATCTGCGGGATCCCCGCTACGATGCCCCCGGCCGATACCACGTGAGAACATGCCCCCGGTGCGCCCTCGCCTGGCTGGATCCCCGTCCCACACCTGCCAGTCTTCCCCTTTGTTACAAAGGGTACTACACCCATCTGCCTCCGTCAGCCGGCACGGAAGGTCCCGCGCGGAGGCGTCTCGGGGACCTTCGGGACTGTATTCGCATGGCCATTCTCTGCGGACACTTCGGCTACCGGGGCGTTCACGGCAATCATGGCCTGTGCCGCCTGGGGGATCTGATGGGCCGCGTGCGGTTTCTCCGCCACCGCGCCGCGTTTGATGACCTTGCAGAACGGTTTCCCCGTTTCGCAGACGGGCCGGATCATCTGCTCATCGATGTGGGGTGTGGTCGCGGAGATTTCCTGGCACGGATGAAGACGCTGGGGTGGAACGTTCTCGGGATCGAGCCGGATCCCGTATCGTCCGAGATCGCGCGGGCTCGCGGCATCCCCGTGTTCAACGGCACCCTTGGGGCCGCCCGCCTCGACGGCGATACGGCGGACGAGATCAGCATGAACCATGTGCTGGAGCACGTCTACGACCCGGCCGGGTTGCTGACGGAATGCTGGCGCGTGCTGCGGCCGGCAGGCCGCCTCGCGTTGTACATGCCCAACATTGCCGGCTTGGGCCATCGTGTCTTCGGCCGGCATTGGGGGCATCTCGATCCCCCGAGGTACCTCTTTCATTTTTCCCCCCGGAGCATTGACGCATTGCTGCGGCAAAGCTCCTTTCGGGACTATCGGATCCGGACGGTTGCCAAGATCAGCGCCGGCATTTATGATGCGAGCGTCGCGTTGCGCGATGACGGCCTGCGAGGCAGCGCGGAGGCCCGACGGAGGAGAGGCCGGGGTCTTTTCAGGGCGATGGAACGTTTTCTCTGTGCAGCGGGGTTTTCTGTCGGGGAGGAAATCGAGGTCGTCGCCTTCAAGTAAGCTCCGGCCGTTCAGGCCGTTGGATGTTCGCCGTTCACGTGCGCGTCGGCCGTCGTCCGCCCTCAATGTCCGCATCCGCCTTGTGTCCCGCCGCGCCCCCGCCTCGTGCCGCTTCCCAAGCCTCGATTCCGGGAGACATGACCACCAAGGCCGTCAGGAACCAGAAGGGCTCCATGATTCGCACAATGATGAATGTGTTGGCCCCGACAGCGTGGATCAGCAGGCCCACGAGGGCGCCCAGGTGCCCGAGGGCGATTCCGGTATAAAGGGGATCGCGGCTTCCCCGGTACACGCGGAATGCGGTTCTGAACAGCATGCCGATCAGGATGAAAAACGCGATGAGCCCGATAATCCCCGTATTGGTCAGGATCATCGGGATCTGGGCGTCCACGAAGGAATACCCCGTAATGCCGTAGCCAAGCAGGGGGCGCCGCACGAAGTCCTGGGTCAGGATCAACCGCCAAGACTCGAGCCGGGCCGAGGTGGACGTGTCGATCTTCACGTTGCCCACCTTGAGCTGACCCTCCTCTGCCGGCTGATTGAACGTGTACAGGGCCCGGTCGATGACGGTCTTCGGCAGGATGACCGGCGACACGGCAAGCAACAGGCACAGGGGCACGATGATAAGAAGCTTCCTCCTGGAAAGCGCGATCAGGGTCAGCAGCATGAAAGGCAGGGCCAGCCATGAGCCGCGCGACTGGGTGGCCGCCAGCGTGACGAGGATGAAGGGAAGCAGGGCCAGCAGCGGCAGCTTGTTCCGAAAGGATCCCTGCGTGACGAGCAGGCCGATGACCAGGGAGAGCATCATGACGAGATAGCCCCCGAGGGTGTTGGGCTCGCCTTCTTTGCCTTCAAACGGAGCCGATACGCGCTCGCCGGAAGGAATCTGGTAGATGCCATAAAGGCAGATCAGGAAGCAGACGACCAGAAGCGTGACGGTGAAGCGCCGGATCTGCTCACGCTCACGCAGGTGGTTCACCGCCATGAAGTAAACCAGGTAGTACTCGAAGTATTTCAGGATATAGAACGTGGCGACGAGCGGGTTCACGCGGGGGTTCGTCAGATACCCGTTCACCGTGGCCAGGACGCAGGCAAAGAGATACAGGGCGATCGGCCCGTTGAGGGGCGTCCGGAGAAAAATGCCGAAATCCTTGTTGATGGCCACCCTCATCAGCCACGCCGTCCCGATAATGGCGATCAGGAAGTCGTCGAAGCGCAG
>Ga0116147_1002093_pt1 | contig 20925 bp, 19 predicted proteins | sample AD_JPNHG3_MetaG_FD_89749 | JGI IMG/M metagenome (GOLD analysis project Ga0116147, IMG submission 89749) | Active sludge microbial communities of municipal wastewater-treating anaerobic digesters from Japan - AD_JPNHG3_MetaG | ecosystem: Engineered > Bioreactor > Anaerobic > Digestate | place...
GTTTGTAAAAGATCTTTTAATTCAACCATTTTTTTCTCCTTACTTATTTTTTTAAATTAGTCGCCCTCTAAAATTGTTTTAAAATAATTATGGTGGTCTTCTTCTTCGGAAAGAATACCTTCAAATAATGTTTTTGTTGTGATATCGTTTTCATTTTCAGCTAATTTAATAATTTCTTTGTACATTGATATTGCTTCTTCTTCGGCTTTTACATCATAATTAAGCATTTCTTCAAATTTATCCCCCACATTAATTTGTGATGGTTGTGTAGTTGGTTTGCCTCCAAGATAATCAAGTCTTTCAGCTATTGCTTCAGCGTGCTTCATCTCTGTGATGGCAATCTTTTTTAGTTCACCTGCTACTACAGCACCTTTAACTCCTTTAGCAACAATGTGTTGCCACATGTACTGAATGGAGACTTGTAACTCCCTTGCAATAGCTTTGTTAAGATAATTTAGTAATTCTTGGTTCATTCTACCTTTTCCTCCTTTAAATTTTAAATTTATATATTAATTATTCTCGCTTTCTAATAAATATTTTTTCATTTTATCTAAACCCTTTTTTATACTTCTATTAATTTTGCCTGTTTTTAACCCCATTTTTTCTGCAATTTCTTCATTTGTAAGATCATTTTTATACTTGAGTTCTATACTTTTTCTTTCAACATCATCAAGTTTCTGTAAAGCCCTATTAATTGTCATTTTATCAATAGCATAAGTTGCTTCATCAGATGGACTTGCTACTGTATCTTTTATTTTTATATCCTCTTCCTCATTCATAACTGAATCATCCATAGACAAAGGATACTTCGCAAATCCAGCTTCTAAAGCTTCAAGTATAATTTCATCAGAAAGACCAGTAATTGAAGCTATCTCTTTAACAGTTGGCATTGTTCCAGATTTTGATATATGTTCGTTGATTGCATTGTTTATAGTTTTGTAATATGAGACGTATTTTCTTGGGATTCTTACAACATCTGCTCTATCCCTAAGGTAATGTCTAATTTCACCTTGAATTAATACTGTAGCGTATGTTGGAAATGTTGTTCCTTTTTTTACACAGTAATTATCAGCAGCTTTTATAAGGCCTATATTGCCTACTGATTTAAGATCTTCAAATAAATTTGGGTCGCCACTTGAAAATTTTCTAGCTATATAATCAACAATCCACATATGTTTTACAATTAATTCATCTCTTTTTTTATCTTCAGTCAAAGTTTGTCTATTATCTGTCATTATTACCTCTTTTTTGTTTAACCATTTTTACCAAGAATGTTCCGTCCTCCTTATTATTAAAGGATAATTCGTCAAGTAAAGAGCGAGCGACTATGAATACAGGACTAGTTTCATCAATTACAAAAGAGTTTCTATATATACGAGCAATGATCATTGTTTCAAGGATATCATTTTCATGGTATAAACTTAGCTTAAAAGGTTCATCTATAGAAAGATATGGTTTCAAGTAACTAACAATTTCAGTGAGTGCAACCTTAAACTCATCAATTTCATCTATATCAAAATCTAAACATTCACTGGCAAAAGATAAAATCAACCGTAAAAGTTTAATATTTTCGTCAGTTGGTACTAATTCAACATTAACTGTATTTAAACAATCCATAATTTTCACCTCAACCAAACTATAGTGATGTTTCTTTTATAAATATTCCCATTAAAAAACATTATAAAAATTTAACAATGTTTAACAGGATAAAATTCAAAAACTAAAATTTAGCAGGGTAAATGATTGTAATTGTTTGTGTTGGAGCCTCCCAGTTGACTTCGGCACCTAAATTCTCAGCTATAAATCTTAATGGTAGCATTGTGCGACCATTTGCTATAAAGGGAGTAACTTTAGCGTTCTCTGGATCAATTTGCACTTTTTTACCATTAACTATTGCCATATTGCTACCAATAGTAAGCTCTATATTTATATCTTTAAGTTCAATTACTACCTTCTTTGTTTTATCATTCCATGTGATATTGCCAGAAAGTGTTTCAATTAAACTTCTTATTGGTAAAAATGTTCTTCCTTCTTTTATAACGGGAGTTGTTCCTCTTCCTGGGTCTATTTCTCGAGTTTCTGAATCTACCTCCATTAATGGATTACCAATTCTTAAAACTATTTTTGTTACAGTGTAAAATTTATAAGCAATTGACCAGTTAGAATCGCCAAACTGAGTTGAAACTTTAATTCTCCAGAAATATGCTTTTCCTTTTTCGAGAACTCCTACTGGTGTTATAAACTGATTTCCAGTAATACCTGTTCTTTCAAAAACTATTTTCAAAAATGTTTGATCAATACTAATTTGTAAAGTGTAGGTATATGGTGCATCGCTTCCACCTACTTCAGACCAGGTTAGCGTTGGTTGGAGTGTTACAATTTTACTTTCGTTTTGTGGGCTCATGGGCACAGGTGTCCCTGGTAACCGTATGCTTTTAAAAGCGCCATTTCCATAAGTACCAGCATATAGCTTTAAGTCTGATGGGTTATAACAAACTTCTCTTATGCTGATATTTTCAAGTCCTGCTCCATAAATATTCCAACTCTCCCCTTTATCGGTGCTTTCATATACACCAGCTTCTGTTGAAGCATATAAATTACCGGTTGATGGATTTATAAATATGTTATAAACAAAACTATTAGCTAAACCTTCACTTGATTGAGTCCATGATGCCCCAAAATCATTAGATTTATATATTCCACCACCGAATGAAGATGCATAAATGACATTTTTAGAAGACTGGTCAATTTTAATTGATAAAATATTTAGATTACCAAGCCCACTATTAGCTGGTAACCAAGAATCACCACCATCTCTTGATACGTAAACTCCAGAGCCATAAGAAGCAGCGAATATAACTTTAGGGTTTTCTCTACTTATTTCAATATCAACTATTTCTCCTAGTTTAATGTTTCCAACCTCTGATGCAAGAGAAAATACTCTTGCCCAGGATTCACCCTCATTAACGCTTCTAAATATTCCATCATCAGTTCCAGCGAAAATCTTTTTAGGTTCTTGTTGATCGAATGAAATAGAATAAATGTATCTACTTAGTAGTGTTGGTGAAGAAAATTTTTCCCATGTATCACCATAATTAATTGACTTATATATACCACCATTATAAGTACCAGCAAGGATGAGATTTTTATCGTTACTTTCAATACATAAAATAAGAGGATTTGTGATTCCGCTGTTCTGTTGAGTCCAACTGTTTCCAAAGTCAATTGATTTAAATATTCCTGCTCCCCATGTAGCAGCAAGAAGCCTCTCACCTGAACCAAAACATTTAATGGACCTTATATGAATGTTATCCAGTCCTGTATTTACCTGCTGCCAAATACCACTACTATCTACATCTCTCAGTAAAAATATTCCTCCACCGTTTGTACCACAAATAAAACCTATGTTTTCAATGTATGTAATACACATAATATTTTCATTAAAAGGTCCAAAGCCAACTTTTTGCCAGGTATTGTTGCTCTCTGAAAAAACAAATAAGCCTCCATAAGTGGAAGCAAATATTTCATTGCTATCCTTTTTTTGCAACATTGCACTTATGTATAAGTTTTCAAGCCCTTCACTTACAGATATAAAGCTTCTGCCACCGTTACTGGATTTCCAGACTCCTTTTGAAGAAGTGCCTCCATAAATTATTTGAGAATCTCTCGAATCTATTAGCATGGTTTGAAACTCGAACAGATTTTCAGCACCTCTAAGGTCTCTCCAGCTATTCCCAGAATCTTCTGACTTAAAGAAAAGTGTACCTCTACCAGAAATAAAAATAACATTACTATTATTCGGGTCTACTTCAATTGCCAAAACATCAATTGGTGTATTTAGTTCTGATTTTATCCAACTAAGCCCACCATCATTTGATATATATAGGCCTTTGTTTGTTCCAGCGAGAATAGTTATTTTTTTACTATTATCTCCAACAGCTACTTTCATTGTATTTACTGTTATTTCCTTTAAATCTTCTGTAGTTTTACTCCAATTTTCGCCTAAATCATCTGAAATAAATATAAAATCTTCAGTACCAGCAAATATTCTTCCATTTATGCTTAGAAGTGAATGGATATAAAGGTTTTTAAGACCATTATTTTTTGAATTCCAAGTTAAACCAGAGTCCTTTGAGACATAAATTCCACCTCTAATGGTGCCTGCATAAATAACATTTTTATAAGTTGAATCGACACAGATACTTGTTACGACTCCTCCATATAAACCATTTGATACTTTTTGCCAGGCTATATTTTCTATGTTTTGGTCGCTAAAAACTATTCCTCCAATAGTTATATTAGTTAGTGTAAATATAATTAGCAAGCAAAATATTTTAAAAATAGATTTTAAATTTTTCATATTTTATCTCCTTTAATTATTTGACCTCATTATTTTATTATATCTATCTGATAATATTAGTATCAGAATTAAATATTTTGGCAACTTCCTCAATTTTTCTTTGAACCTCTTCTTTAACTCCAACACCAAAAATAACAATTTCTACTCTAAATAAATTTTTTTCTTTGCCAGGTTTGGATTTAATATAGAGATCCTTATATAGAGCGCGCACATCTTTAAGCTTATTAGCAATTAAAGATTCATCTTTAATATTGAGGAAGAAGCTTTTTTTAATTTTTTTTAATTTTTGATGAAATAATTCTTTAACGAATGGCTTAAAAGAATTCTTTAATATGTATTTAAGCTCAGCTGGTACTCCAGGAAGAGAGAGTATATATTTATTTGAATGTTTAATTAATACACCAGGTGCAGCACCTATTGCGTTATAAAGTGGAATACTACCCACTGGCAAGTAGCTCATTTTCTCTCTTTCGGGAGTTAACTCTTTTATTTGTGTTTTACCTTCGTTGAATAGGTTAATGTAACTTTCTTTAACCATTTCCAATGCATTATCATCTTTAAAAAGTGGTAGCGATAATCCTTTAGAAATTCCCTCTAAGGTTATGTCATCATCGGTTGGTCCGAGACCTCCCGAGCAGACAATTAATTTTGCTCCTCTTTTAAAGGTTTCTCTTATTTCATTTGAAATAATGGTTACATCATCCTGGATGCAGGAAACTCTTTCAATTCTACCGCCCAAGTTTGTAAAATAATCTATTAGGAAATGCGAGTTAGTCTCTTTTACAAATCCACTTAATATTTCATTTCCAATGATTATTATCTCACAGCTGACTCGATCATTCATAAAGCAGATTCAAATAATTGTTAAGCTTATTATTATCAGAAATTATTTTAAAGCCGAAATTTTCTTTTAATGTGAGAGCATCCAAAATTGCATCATGTTTTATTATGCCCTGAAGATAAATATTAACTGGTAAATTGCTATTTTTTAAATTGTCGCCAAGCTCATATATTCGATAGAAACTTCCAATTCCAAATACTTTTAAAGAAGATGAGTAGCTATAAGCAGCTCCGAGATAGCCAAGATTCGCTAAATTCATAAGACTGCATCCTGAAGCAAATATTGCGTAATCGTTTGATAAAAAATCTTTTATACCATCAATAAATTTCTCACCAAAGCATGAGCCACTGCAACCGGGTATTATGACATATCCTTTAACGTTTAATTTACTTAAATTTTTATCTGGTAGACCAATGTAAGCTTTACTTTTTGATAGGGACACATGGTTATCATTTCTGCTTCTGATATTTAATGAACTTAGGAAAGAGAAGGCATCTTTAGTGCTTCTGCATTTTGAGAGTAGTGGTATTTCTAACTCACTAACTTTTTTTAAAAATCCTGGCATAGTACAACCTTCATCGATAATTACTCCATCTAATAATCCAGTTAAAGTCGCAAATTCTTCATACAAAACGCTACCTAATATTGGGAATCCAAATTTTACCGCAGTTTCTATGCCTCCACACCCCATACTGACTAGGTTAAAACTATTATTTTCCTTTACATATTTAAAAAATTTGTCATCAATGGACACTCTATTGCTTATGTAAAGGACATTGATTTTATTCTCATCAAATGAACCAAAGTTAGAGTCAACGTTAGTAGCATTTAAATCTCCATTTCTAAGAAATAAATATTTAAGTAGCTCTTTATTTTGCTTAATTAAGACTTTAGAAATGTTTTTTAGTTCACCAATTTGTAAAGTCTGCAATACATTACTGACTTTTAAAATTGATGAGTCAATTTTGAGTTTTTTTGAAAAAAGTCCGTATCTATAGATAAGAGTTTTATAGGTCTTTTCAACAAATTCACGAATGCAAATCTCTTCATTATTAAGCCCGCAAAGGTGAAAATCATTTTTGCAATTACTTAATTCACATAAATTACAGATTTCTTCTGCCATAAAACCTGCTATATTACTCTCTATGAAGCTTGTTATTATAGTATTTTCTTTTGCATCTTTAACATTTTGAATCATACAAACCTGAGAATTGTAATAATCACAACTATTAGTTTCATTTGTTATGAAATTACATTCTGGAATAATTTTAAGTTTTGCGGGACAGGTATAAAGAAGAGGCGGCTTTAACCTTGAGAGTAAATTTTGATAATTTGATGAATTTTCATATGAATCTATATAATAGATATTGAGAAGCTCGAGTTTATCAAGATTTAAACCAGTCTCAATTAGGCATTTTGGTTTCATTCTAAGATAGGAATTTACGATTAACGCATCAGTAAGAACAAGTCTATTATCAGAAAGAACAACTGATGTGATCTTACCGTCAAAACATTTAATTTCCTTAAGGTCTTTAGGGTCTATTATTTCAAAGGTTTTACCGTAATCACAAAGTTTTTTATTAAGCTCTTCATCATTCATACCCACTACTAATATGTATCTTGATGATGATATTATTTCTTTAAGGTTATTGATAGCTTCTCTATTGTAAATGGGATAAATTCCAGAAATATTCTCACTAACAGTAAATGGTAGAGAAACTTCGGGAGTTAAAATTAGGAAATCGTAAGCAATAACACCGCTATTAGATAATTGCACCTCTTTTTTGTAGGGATCTATCTTTATAACTTTACCATAAATAGTTGGATAATTTGAGTGAATCAAAAAATCGTATATGTCAAAAACATATTCTCCATTAATAATAATGGTTATGTTTATTTTATTATTTAAATTTGAAATTTCTTTACTGATATTGTATAAACCTGTGTCATTACCAATAATAAGAACATCTTTCTTATGCATCACACTATTAAAATTATATCATAAAATATAGAAAACATTAATTTTTGAATTTTCCTTAAAAACAAGTATTTGTGAAAAATAATCTATAACAAGAAATTTAAAAAATCTCTATTGTAAAGTTATAAATAAAGTGAAACAAATCTTTAATGATAAGTTAATTTAGCAAAATCTTATTAAGCAACTATGAAAAAAGGAAAAAATCATCCTCCGAAAATAATAACTCCAAAATATAAAATTATGATTGTTAAAGAAATTAGATTGTTTGGTTATATAAGTGGCACAAGAAAAGGATTAAAGATATTATTTTCATGCTTGTGTTGTGGCAGAAATACAAAGAGATGTTAGAGTGGATATTAGAAAACTCATCTAAAAGTTTGAGCTACTGATTAATAGATGGTTTAGAGAAAAAGAAAATCCCAAGATTTCTTTTATTAAATCCTAATATAAAGTATTAAAAGAAGAAGATATTGTAGCAAAATATACAAAGCTAAATCTGGGGTGAGTTATAAGAAATTAACTTACCTTTTAATTAGATCAGAGTATTGTATACTTAACTCCGCCACAAGTTAACGAAAGCCTTACAAAATATAAATTATAAAATTACTTAAACTTAATTAATGAGCAGGGTAATGTTAAAGGGAAGCAGAAAAAGAATATAGAGAGAAACCAACTAAAGTAAAATGAGCATACGAATAACAGTTAGGTATTATATAATTAAAAATAATTCCCTGATTTTATAAAAGACAAATATTGGTTAATTTGCGAAGTTGGGTTTAATAGATTTGTTTGCCATCATTAGGAAAAAGGGTGATTAACTCTTGAAGAGATGATATAACCAACAAAAAGTTCAATAATTGATAGCCCAATAACTAAAACGAAATTATTCAAGAAAAAACTTTCTGGAAAAATATTTATCAGTAAATCTGTCTCGGGGTTTAAAAGCCATAAATCATTATTAAAACTTATTATATGAAAAAGAATAAACGATTTATCAAAGGTAAACGCAACTATTAATCCAAAAATAATTACAATAAGGCAACCATATAGGAAAAACTTAGCTATACTCTTCTTCTTTTTAAAAAAATATATCGATAAAAGAATAACAAGAATTAAACTCACCAAGCAGACTATCCTAACAATTTTAAAAATCTTCGAAACATCTTTAAGATGCAAAATTTCCTTACTCGAAAAGAAGTTACTAATATTCTCTCCAACTTTTGTATTTTCAGAAACACCAAAATTTATAGTTCTCCACAAATAATCAGTGATTATTTCTTTATCATTATTCGTAAGCTGCTCTTCACGCAAACTCTCAACTTGCTTTGAATAAACAGATTTTGTAATGGCAATGATTGAAACATTGTTTGTCAAAAAAAATACTACTAAACTCAAAGTCATTAAAATTGATAGAAAAATAAATCGTAGTTTCATATTAGACTCTTTTTTTATACATAGAGTGGTGAATTTTAGTTAATTCACAACCATAAAGCATCATAATCATCGTGTAGTCAAGCCATGTTATAAGGATAATTACCGTAAAGAGAGAACCATAAACAACATTCACAAATGGATAATAGGTCAGATAAAGCTTATAAAAGAAACGAGCAATAAAAAATGCTAATGTAGTAAATGTACCACCTAAAAGGGCTGATTTATTATTAACTTTTGTAACTGGAATAAACTTATTAAATAAAAAGAAAACAAACAATGCAAATATTAGATTTATAATGTAAAGAATTGTATTGTATATTGCAGGGAGAGGCTTTATGCCAATAAACTTTATAAAATTTGATGAATAAAAAAAATATTCTAAAGCATTTGTCAGAAACAATGTAAATAGAGTAAATATCATAAGAAGCACCATAAGAAATACACCTAGAAATTTACTCCTTAAAAAACTTCTTCTTTTTTTAATCCTCCAGATTGAGTTATAAACAGACTCTAAAACACCAAAGAAAATCAGTAATATCCAGATCAGTGTTATAAAACTGATGATTGTTGTTATTCCGCCATTATTTATAGTATTTTCTAATAACCTTCTTGCAATTTCTGATCCAGCGGGAGTAAAGCTTTCGGTTAAATGAACTACATATTCCAAAGCTTTTTTATTAGAATTCAAAATAAAACTTAAAGCAGATAGTAATAAAAGAATTAAAGGAAAAGCTGAAAGTATTCCAAAATAAGATAATGATGCAGACATAAGTAAGCAATTATCTTTAAAAAAATTTTTTGTCGTTTTTAAAAATACTTCCTTTACAATGTTCCAGTCTATTTTATTTTTGTTCGAAGCCATCTCGATAACCAACTATATTTGATTTTAACTGCCCCATTTGGACAAAATTCAGCACAACAATAGCACTTTATACAATTTTTTCTATCAATTTCTATTTTACCATTAACTTTTTTTAATGCTTTTGCTGGACAATTTTTTACACAGGTCAAACATTTATTGCACAAATTATCATCGAAATATGGTTTACCTGCAATGTAGTTCTCGAGAAAGCTATTTACAACAGTTGGCAATGGAAGAGGAGTTACGGGTTTATGTATCATTTCGAAGTCTTTAATTATAGCATTCTTGAGCGGAATACCAGTTATTTCAATATTTTCTGGTTTAACTAAACCCCTTACATATGCCTCTTTATTTGTTGGAACAAGAATTGGCTTTAAACCAATTATTTCAGATGCTACCCAATCAAGCGAAAAAACATCTTCGCTTAAAAGAATAAGGTTTGTTAATCTCGCTTTTCCATTCCTTGGACCATCACCTTCCATAGAGAGCACTCCATCCACTATTGTCATAACGGGTTTTATGGTTGAGGCAACATCAACGAGAAATGCACTAAAATTTGGAAGAGTTTTAAGTCTTAAATGATATTCACTTTTTTTGACTCCTGGAATAACACCAAAAAGATTTTTTACTCCGCAGGTTATGTATGTTAAGCCATGAGTTTTGAGCTTTGGAACATTTACAATATAATCAACCTCTTTAATGGCTTTTGCTACAGGGATTATCTTGCCAACTTTATTTTCATTGTTTTTAATATCAATTGATTCTATAAAATCAATTAACGGAACATTTTCTTCACAACAAACTTTTTTAATTCCACTATCTCTATATACTTTTTCCAAAAAACTTCTTCCAGCTTCAGAGGGTCCGTCACCAACTGAAACTACACAATTTATGCTTTTAAAAACTCTTATTAAAGCTCTAACAAACTCAGGGTGCGTAGTAACTGCATATTCTGGTTTGGCATATGTTAATAAATTAATCTTAAGAAGTACCCTTTTCCCGCTTAATTTATTAAATGAGCTAAATGTTGGAAGGACTCTCTTTAATATGTCTTCTACCTGGGTATATCCATCTACTTTACAAATTTCTACTCTACTCATATATTGTAAACCTCGCCATTTTCACTTAATTCAAACTTTTCCTATCAATAATGCGACTTTCATTAAATACGGGAATTCTTCGCTTATGGTCAGAAAGATCTGGGACGTCATTTCCATAATTTTTTTTGTCATTTCGAGCGATTGCGGGAATTCAGAAATAAAATGAAACACTGGATCCCCGATAAAGTATTTCGGGGATGACATTTTGTGTGATTTTCGGGGATGACATTTTGTGCTACTTTCGAGAATGACATTTTGTGCTACTTTCGAGAATGACATTTGTGCGACTTTCGGGGGTGGCAACGCTACTTCCTGAGGAGCATCATTCAAACGAAGAATAGTCTCGCACTCTAACTTTCTTTCTGAAGAACATATACGACGAAGAATGTCCATCTTAACCCCGTTTCTCATCTTTTTGTCTTTCTATGGGTATCAAGCCAGGTTTGAATGAAAAAAGAAAAACAGACAAAAATGTCTATTTAACAGAAATACAAATACTGAGACCCCGAGCGAAGCGAGGAATGACAAAGAACTGATCGGATTGTCATTCCTATATTCACTTTCAGTGCATATGTAGCCATTCCTATTCATTGAGGTCTAAAATTTTACCTTCCTCAATATAGCAGACTCTTTCAGCAATGTTTGTTATATGGTCTCCAATTCTTTCAAGTTGCTTTGCCACAAATATAATCTTATTTGCCTGTTCGATTTTTTGAGGGTCTTCCATCATATAAGTCAGGAGCTCTCTCCATATCTTATTGTTTAATTTATCAATTATGTCATCTTTTTGAGCTGTTGTAATTGCCATACTAGTTTCTTTCTGTAACATAGCTTTAATAATATCATCTATCATTTCAATACAGATTTCAGCCATTCTTGGTATATCAATAAATGGTTTTAAAGGTGGAAGTTTAATAATGTCTATAGATGCCTTACATATATTTCTTATTAAGTCTCCAATCCTTTCAAAATCATTAGCAATAAAAAGGGATGAAATTATTAATCTTAAATCCCTTCCGACTGGTTGCTGAAGAGCAATATTGCTAACACCTATATCTTCTATTTCCTGCTGTATATTATCTGTTAGCTCTTCCCCTGCAATTGCTTCTTTTAAATATCCTTCATTGCGTTCCACAAGACCTTTAATTGAATTCTTAAGGCTATTTTCTACCAAGTAAGCCATTTTTAAAATTTCTTTTTGTAATCTTTCAATATTCTTATCAAAATCCTGCCTTGAACTCATTTTTAAATTCTTATTTCTCTTTCTGCTATACTTTTAATTAGTTTTACACAGTTCAAGACATCCATATAATCAACCATTTCTGACTGAGTATGAATATATCTTGTTGGAATTGAAATAACTCCTGTGGGTATTCCTTCTTTTGTTATTTGAATAACACCACCATCAGTTCCGCCATATGGCAAAACTTCATATTGATATGGTATATTTAGTTCGGTGGCAACTCGAACAATAAAATCGTTTAATCTCCTATCGGAAACAATGCTGAAGTCCTGGATTTTAATTGCAGGACCATCTCCAAGCTTCATAGGTATTCTTTTTAATCCCTTTGGTGTATCTCTGAATCCTGTACCAGTTACATCTATGGCAATACCAATTTGTGGCTCTACACCAAAACAGGCTGTCCTTGCTCCAACAAGGCCAACCTCCTCCTGTACCGCAAATACAAAATAAAGGTCATTATGATTACTTTTAATTTCTTTTATTGCTTCTATTAGAATACTACATCCAATTCTATCATCCATTGCCTTTGAAAGTAATCTGCCGCCATAATCAACAAATTCTCTGTGGAAATTAGCCATTTCACCGATACTTATTTTTGATAATGCTTCTTCTAATGTTGTTGCTCCAATATCCACATAAATGTTATCAAATGTTAGATTTTTTAGAGACTCTTTCTCTTTGCTCAATTCTTCTGCCTCATACCAAATTGTGCCTATAGCACCATTCTCAAATATTATTCTTGTTGAAGGAAGGATTTGAGGGGTAATTCCTCCAACTGGTTCAACTCTTACAAATCCTGAATCATCAATATAAGAAGCTACAAAACCAATTTCATCCATATGTGCATCAAAAAGGATTTTTGTTCCATTTCCACTTTTGTGAGCTATTAAGTTCCCTAAAGGATCAACCTTGTATTCATCGACATAATCTTTTATTAGTTCAATGATTGCCTCTCTTATTTTTTCTTCTCTTCCACTTGGTGAATTTGTTGTAACAAGTTTTTTTATAATTTCTTTCATTTCTTCCTCCTGCTTTCAATATTATCCTTTTATTATATTGGTAGAATTGTCTACCATGTTTCTTAAATATCCAAAATCTTCTATCGAGGATTTCATATTTCTTTTTTACTTATTTGATTACAGATTTTTACTCTAAACGCCAAAAAAGGAGATCCATAAAAAGCATAAATACTCTCTCTTAGGATGACAGGAATTGTTGAAGATATTTCTGGAGCAAAATAAATATATGTTCCTTTAGTATGGTAGTGTGGGTGGTCATTCTGAGTATGAGTGAAGAATCTCCTCATTTATACTTCCTCAAGATAAAGGGAGCAGATTTAAGCATTTCAAAACTTAAAAATACATCTCTCGGCATAAAAGATATAGGGTTTGTAACCCTGAAAGTTTCATTCTCCACTTAAGAATCTCCTTGGATATTAATCTCAAAATAACTCTTTATCTTTGATAAAATTGCCTCAGAAAGTAAAACAGTATTTTCAAAATCATTTAAGCTCAAAACTGATACAGGAGAATGTATATATCGAGTAGGAATAGAAATAACTCCAGTAGGAACTCCTACTCCAGATCTTGCAATTGATGTTGCATCTGTTGCGCCAGAAGTCTTTTCTCTAAACTGATATGGTATGTTGTTTTCTTTAGCAACACTTTCTATAAATGAGATAACTTTTTTCTGTATCACAAGACCTTGCTGCATATATGTAATTACTGGACCTTTATTAATTTGAGTTGACCACCTATTTCTTTCTAAAAGTGGTATGTCTCCAGCAGAAGTTCCTTCAAATACAAAAGCTAAATCTGGTTCAATTCTAAAGGCTGAGATTCTACTTCCTCTAATACCTACTTCTTCTTGGGTAGTAAATACAAAGTAAGTATCATAATCTGGCACAAAATTTTTACTTATGAGTTCATATAAAACAGCACAGCCCACCCTATCATCAAATGCTTTTCCTTTTACAAGTTTCCCAAATTCTCCATATTTTGTATTAAAGTAAATTGGGTCCCCTAACTCAATTTTACCTGCTAATTCATCGCTTGAATTTGCGGATATATCTATATATAAATTTTCTTTTTTAATAGGTGTATCGAATTCTTCACTCCTTTGAACATGAATAGGTCTTACACCTATTACACCAAAAATATTTTCACTACTCTCTATAACTACAGTTTGAGCTGGAAGTACAGAGGGCTCGATTCCTCCAACAGTAGCAAATTTAATAAAGCCATTTTTTTCAATTTTTGTAACCATAAGTGCTACTTCATCCATATGAGCTGCAAACATAATTCGCTTAGAGCTACTTACGCCTTTTTTTAATAGTATTAAATTGCCTATCGAGTCTACTATGACTTCATCGACAAGTTTCTCTAAATTATCTTTAAGAAATTTACGAACTTTTTCTTCGTGTCCGCTTGTTCCATTTAATTCAGAAAGCTCTTTTAAGACCATTTTAATTCCTCCAGATATTTTTCATCAAGCCTTTTAATATAATAGAGTAGCAATTTAACAGTGTTCTTAATATCATTTATATCTACTAATTCAATTGGCGTGTGCATATATCTTAATGGTATGGATAATAAACCAGTTGGAATACCTGCTTGAGTAATCTGAATAACTGCTGCATCAGTACCACCAGGCCTACTCATGGGTTCTACAACGAATTTAAGCTTTTCTTCTTTTGCAGTATTTATTAAGTCTTTAACTATTTTGGGCGTAAAGTTTGGACCTATTCCAATTGCTGTACCCTCTCCAAGCTTATAACCTTCAAATTCTGTAATATCGGGCTGATCTCCTATTGTAACATCAATCGCTATACCTACATCTGGCTTGATCTTAAAGCTTGAGGTGTAACAGCCTTGTGAGCCAACTTCTTCTTGGGTTGAAAAAACGCAATATATATCCCAAACATTTTTAAAATATTTAAGTTCGTTTAAAAGTGCAATGCTTACAAGAGCACTTGCTCTATCATCAAAAGATTTTCCAGAAACTTTATCTTCTTTAAGTTTTAGAAATTCTCCTTTAAATGTAACAGGATCACCAATATGTATTCTTTCTCTAACTTCTTTCTCGCTTAATCCTGTATCGAGCACAAGTTTATCATAATTTAGTGGTTTATTTCTATCCTCTTCATTTAATAGGTGTGGAGTTACTGTAGAGAAAATTGCTAAAATATCTTCATTTTGTGTATTTATAACGACTTCTTTTGAAGGTAAAATTTTATAATCTACCCCACCCCTTGGGCTAACTCTTAAAAAACCTCCTTCTAAAATACCTGAAACTACAAATCCAACTTCATCAATATGCGTTGAAATCATTAATTTGGGATGTTTTTCTGAGCTACCTTGCTTTACAGCTATAAGGCTACCAAGTGAAGTGAATTCGTAACTGTCAATATAATCTCTTATTAAATTCAATATTATTTTTGCAACTTTACTCTCCTGCCCTGTTATACCAAATTGCTTACTAAGCTTCTCTAAAGTATTAACATAATCAAACATTTCTCACCTCTTTGCTGTAAATAGAATCTTAAATTTTCTTTCTTATAGTAACAATTTGATTTTTATTATCCCATTTGACTTCCGCATTAAAGCCTTCTGCAACAAATCGTACTGGTACGAGGGTTCTACCATTAACTATAATTGGAGGTGTATCGAGATTGTAATCTTTACCATCTATCTTTGCTTTTGTTTGATTAATCCATAGTTCTATTGTAGTATTATTATCCATTATTGTTACTTTTCTTGTTTTATTATCCCATTTGACTTCCGCATTAAAGCCTTCTGCAATAAATCGTACTGGTACGAGGGTTCTACCATTAACTATAATTGGAGGTGTATCGAGATTGTAATCTTTACCATCTATCTTTGCTTTTTTCGAACCAATTTTGAGTTCAATAACTCTGTCTATATATAAAAAATAATCTTCAGGTATTGCCTGAACTCTTCCATTGCCAGAATCAACTACATATAAAAAGCCATTCTTGTAAAATAGTTCTTCAGGAAATAAGAATTTTAAAGGTTCGTAAGAAATATCGACCTGCATATTTGATTGTGGAGAATAAGTTTTTGGTCCCCCCACTCCACCAATTTCTTTAATAAAAGAGCCATCTTTTAGAGAAAATGAATATATTTTGTGATTAAATCTACTTCCTAAAATTATTAAGTTGTCTGTAACTGCGAAATTATCAAAGCTTGTTATGACTTTAGGAATATCTTTAAATTTAAAGTTAAATTTAATTTTTCCACTTGAAAGATCAAATGCAACAATATCTCCAGTCTCGGTAGTAATATAAATATAATCTTTTACATAAAGACCAACAATGTTTTCTTTTTGTGTTATTTTAAATTCTTTAACAAAATTATCATTTGTGAATTTATAAACTGAATTTGAAAGTTTATCTAAAGCATAAATATTGCCAGCATTATCACTTTTAATTCTTATAAAAGATGCTGCTTTGTCTATATTTAATGTTTTATCAAATTTATCTTCATTAAATTTGTAAATTTTAGACAAATCTGTTTCAGATAAAACATAGATTTCATTTTTGTTTATTGCTGATACTCCTCTTACTCGTAAAGCTAAATCATTTAAAATACCGCTTATACCAGAAAAACTTCCATCCTTAGAAGAAATAATTTTTAATCCACCGCTATAATCATCACTAATATATATTAAGTCGTTATTATCAAGACAAATAGCAACTGGCCAATGTAACTCAAGGTCATTCTTTGGCTCTATTTGAATAGTCTTTGTAGCAGAAGTTTCTATGTTTAATACAATTAATCCTCTTTTAAGAAGAGAAGCAATAACCAAAGTATCATTATTTATAGCTTCTATTGCTTGGATATAAATGTTAGTTTCTATACTCTTTTTAAATTTTTTATCATTATCGAATATGAAAATTTTACCACTCGAATCAGCAACAAAAAAAGTTCCATTGTTATAAGCTATAGCTGAAGGAAGATAAACATATTCTTCTCCATATACTTTAATTGTATTTAATTCGTTATCTACAACAAAAAACCCTCTTTTATTTTTATCAATAAAAGCAAATCCGTAAGGAGGAAAAGTGGTTATGTCTTTTATTGAAAGAAATACTTCTCCAGCAATATCAGAGAATTCTTTCAAAAATTTCCCCGTATTCGAGAAAATACAGAATGTTTCTTCAGTGATGGCAACAATATTACCATTACTTAGCTCTGAAGCTTTTAAGTAGTCGCTTCTCCCGTTATGTTCTGCAAATACAGCTTTAAAAATACCATCTTCTGAAAATGATTGTAGCCTTCCTTTTTTCTCAGAATGTGAGTCAATTGATGTTACATAAGTGGTTCTACCGCTACAATTTAGCCCAGTTATTTCAATAAAAGCACCAATCTTTTGGCCATAACCACCAAACCAGAAAAGTGGTTTGAAAGAGTTATCATAAACCTGAATTCGAGAGTTGTTAACATCAGCAACATAAATAAATTTACCGTTATATGAGACACTTGAAGCAACCTCAAAAAAGCCAGGTGTCCAATTTGAACCATAAATTCTAATATCTTCTCTACTCGCAAGTGCTATTAAATATATTGGGGTGCAAGTTAAAACAAAAATTATAAGAAGTATAAATATTTTCTTCATTTTTCTAAAATTATAGCTTAAATTAATTTTTTTGATAACAATTGATTTTTTTCAACTAAAATCTTGCGGAAAAGTAATTAGTGCATCAAATTAAAAATATTACAATAAATATATATAAGCTTCTGTATATAAGATTACAGGAAGTATAAAAATGGAATCAATAATGAAAGAAACAGAATTCAGGATAGAAACATTCAGGTATAACAATTTCTTCTTCAAACATAAAAAAAGGTGAAAAAATGGATTCCTTAATAGTTGATTACAGGAACGACAACTACTCCCAGTCATCCTGAGGGTACATTTATGTATTTTGGTTTGTAAGGATCTCTTTTTTCATTATACTTATAAAAATTGGGCTGGATCCCCAATCGAGTTGGGGATGACAGTTACTGTGGATCCTCGATAAAAGATTTCGAGGATGACAAATACCATGGATTCCTGCTTGGGTTGGTAAAAATAAAGAAAAAAAACACTGGTACCCGGTTCAGATGCGGATTCCAGGAAGTATTTCTTTTCAAATAGAAAGAAACAGAATTCATAGTTAAAATTATGGTAGATTAGATTTTGCACCAATAAGTTTTGAGAGATAGCCAGAGACTGGATCTTTCATTATGAATCTACCAGCTTCTGGGTCATAATACCTTGCATGCATATAGTAGAGGAAGGTTTTATTATCATACAGGATATCATCACTACCAATAATCTACCAATAAAGAGTTTTGGATTACATAAATAGCTGAGTTTTGTAATATATTCCCAAATGGGTCGTAAGAGTAGGTTTAAACGATATATCTTTTCCGAGATGTCTTTGCTAAAACATTTAAGGTATCGTCATAGGAGTAGTTTTCAACGATATATCCATCTTCATCTGTTAAAGCTATTACTGAGTCTCTCATATCAGTAACATAGAAATAAATTGTTTCAGTTCCTCCTTGATTTATCTTGATTCCATAGGGAATATAATTAATAGTTCTTATTGTATCTTCAATAAATTACATCAATAATTTCGGATGCTTCTGGAATTTCAATTTTTTCACCAGAATCAATATTCTCTACAAAAAGTTTTGAATTAGATGGCATGGGTGGTATGGTTTCAATGTGATATGCATAAGCAATCCAATTAGAATTATTTAACCATTCATAATTGCCAACACCCAATCCTTCATCAGGTTTTGTCTCTGTTAATCTCTTTAAGAATTTTCCTTCATCATTAGCCAAACAGAGATCCCATGTACCTCTCTCTATACAGATCTCATATAATATCTTTTTCGAGTCTAATGAAAATTTTCCTTTCTCTTTCCACGCTCTGGGGAATTCAATTGCTTTGTAATTTTCTGTAGAAACATCAACTATGAAAACTTTGGAATCAACCCATAAATCTGACTCATATTGACTAAATGTAAATTTGGAACTATCTGGAGACCAATATCCGAAAAATTCCTTATGCATTGGTGTATTTGTAAAATTATGGAAGTTCTTTCCATCTTTGTCAACAAGAAATATATCATTAAGATCTGAATAAGTACCAAGAGAAGGATTTTCTATTTTTCCTACAATTGCAAGCTTTTCTCCATTTGGAGACCAGGTTAGTGTTCCACATTCAATGAGGTTATCTGTAATAATCTTTTTACCCGAACCATCTGTATTTATAAAACAGATTTTAACTTTTTCATTTTCAACGCTTGAATAAGCAATTAACTTTCCATCTGGTGAAAGCTCAAAAAATCTCTCGTCTCCTTGGTCTTTAGTTAAATTTCTTAAAGTAGCTCCATCAGTGTTAACTGAATAGATTTCTATATTTCCATCTCTATTTGAAAGGAAAAATAGCTTTTTGCAGTCTAAGCTAAACATTGGGTAGTAATCATCACTCTCAGGAGAGTTACTCAAGTTGATAAGATTAATTCCGTTAGTATCAACTAAGAAAATCTCTCTTTTATTATTAATATTATTTATAAAGACTACCCTTTTCCCATCCGGAGAGAACTCAGGATATTCATCGTTGAAGGAAGAGTCATTGCTTAAGTTAATAAGATTTTTCCCATCCGTATCTATTACAAATATATCTTTGTTTTTACCATTAAAGAAAGTAAAAACAACCTTTGTTCCATCAGGTGAAATCTTACATAAGTTCAGTAAACTACTGTTCTCAAACTCTTTCGATGGTAAGGAAGAAATCTCTAATAAAGAATTATTATTAAGATTTGCAATACAAAGAGAAATTGTTTCGTTGGAATTTTTACTAAATAATATTTTTCCTTTAAGAGATTTATTGGTAGCATCAATATTAAGCTTTTTTAATGATACTTTTGGTTCAATATATACTTCTTCAGTCTCAGTAATGACTTCATTCTTTTTCGTATTTGTGGTATTACTACAACTTGAGAAACATAATGAGATTAATATCAACATAATCAATAAAAGGATATTAGTAAATCTCTTTTTCATGGTAACCTCTTTGCTTTACCCTCCTTTTCTTTTTCCTCAAGCTCCTTTGGAATTTCACCTTTTCGCATTCGTTGAAGTGTATCCCATACGCGTGATACATAAACAAGGTATCAAGGTGTATCTCTTGGTATAGATTTTTTCTATTCTTTGCAATAGAAATAAGGCTTTAGTTTCTCTTCTCCAATGTATCTCAAAGCTTGTCTAAAAATAGCTTTAAGAGTGCCTCTATCAAGTTCATTATGTAATGGTATAGTTAAAGACTGTTTTGTTCCATCAGTTAAGATTCTTTGTAATTTTATATGGCTTCCCTTTTGCGATAATATCTTGAACTCAAAATCAGAAAATATCTTTACTATATCTGTTCCAGATAAAACTCTAAGCCTTTGCACAGGTTGGTTCAAGTTCATAATTAACCAAGATAGTGAAATCAGGTGAGATATCCCATTCTTTTAAATCCTCTCCTTCTAAATGTAAGAGAACAGCTTCCTTAATATTTTCTGAGACCTCATCTAAATTTCTCCCTTGACTGACTACTGGTAAATCAATACATTCAGCAACATAGTATTCATCACCTTTATAGATTCTAACTTGAATAATTTTTTTCATTTAAGTTTTTCTCCCTAAAAATTTATTACTTGCCTTTGTTTTATTATAAACTTTTTGATATTCTGATCAAGAAAAACTCTATTGATTAAATTGTTATATCATTCAGTCCCAGGGTCATAATACCTTGCATGCATATAGTATAAATCAGTTTCTGCATCATACAATACATCATCTCTGCCAATATATAGCTTGAGGTTATAAATGGTCATTTTTTATGGCAACTATTTTATATATATGGTATCGTTTTATCTTGTAATTTAAAATCATCATTTTGCTTTCTCGCTTAGTTTCTTTTTGCTGTATTTCATTATTTCATCATATTTGGATATGACTTTTCCATCCTTAAAAAATAGAAAATCCTTATAATTACCGTTGAATTTATCAATCAGATAAAGACAAGAGGTAGTTTCAAGATATAA
>Ga0116147_1002104_pt1 | contig 20827 bp, 10 predicted proteins | sample AD_JPNHG3_MetaG_FD_89749 | JGI IMG/M metagenome (GOLD analysis project Ga0116147, IMG submission 89749) | Active sludge microbial communities of municipal wastewater-treating anaerobic digesters from Japan - AD_JPNHG3_MetaG | ecosystem: Engineered > Bioreactor > Anaerobic > Digestate | place...
CACCGGCGTCACGAAAAATCCGTCAAAGTCCATCGACTTACCGTTTGATTCCAGCCGCCTGACCCGTCCTACCGCATCCACGGCACACGTCACGCCGGAGTTGGCGGCCCGCACCAGCGGCACGCCATTTTCGACTGCGCGGAAGACCGATTGGTTGAGATGCTGGAGCGGCTCGATCGATCCGTTGAACCAAGCGTCGTTGGTCATCAGCACCAACAGCCGCGCACCGGCCTGCACTGCCGCGCGGCTCAGGCCCGGCACGGTGTCCTCGAAGCAGATCAAGGGACCGAGCGCCAGCGTCCCGCCGGTCGCGCGCACCACATGCAACACACCGCCCTTGCGCCCCGGCGTACAGCTTACGCCGGTCGGCGCCAGCCGCTGAAGCACCGGTATGTGTTTGTCCAGTGGAATGTATTCGCCGAACGGAACCAGATGGTGTTTGCGGTAACGTCCTAACGCCTCGCCTGTGGCGGAGTAGAGCCAGGCGGCATTGTAGTAGAGGAGCCCCTGATGCGCGGCGGGCGTAACCGCCGTGCGCTCAAGTTCCAGCACGCCGGTCAATAATGGCGCGCCCGCCGCTGCGGCGCCTTCGCGGATGACACGCAGGGTCTCGGGCTCGTAGGGCACGGAACCCAGTACCGCCGTCTCGGGCCAGACCACCAGATCGGGACGGGTGGCACCGGCCAAGCGGGTCTGATTCACCAGCAGTTCCTGTTGGGTGCGCACGGCATCATCGTTCAGTTCGAAGACGCAGGGCGAATTGGGCTGCACCAGTGCGATGCGCCAGACCGTCGCCTGCGCCTCCAGACGTCGTGCATGCTGAATCCGCATCGTGCCCCAGTACCAGCAGAAGACCAACAGTGCGATTGGCAACATGCTTTCCGTAGAGAGCAACAGGCGGCCGCACCATCCGGGACGGGGCGCGGGCTCGCCGGAGTGAGAAACGGCCAGACGCGCCATAAAGGGGGTCGCTGCCCGTTCGACGATACTCGTGACCGCGCCGTTGACAGCGACCACAATCGCCGAGACGCCATACACGCCGACGACGGAAGCCGTTTGGATGAGCGCCAGATTGTTCACTTGGCTCACGCCCAGAAAGTTCCAAGCAAACCCCGTAAACAACCAGCCGCGCACCAGTTCGGTACCGGCCCAGAGCAATGGATCAATCACCAGAACGGCGCACACGCGACGCCACCCCGGCGCTTTCCCGACCCACTGCCACACGCGGCCGGAAGCGTATGCGTAGGCGGCCATGAACGCCGCGCACCACGCGGCCAGACCGAGCTGACCCAGCAGAACCAGCGGCCACGGCCCGCCGTTTTTGATGATCGCCGGGAACCAACTCAATGTTGCCACCCAGAAGATCAGGCCAGCCAGCCAGGTCCACCCTGCTGCCGCGCGGGGCGCGGTGTGACGGATCACCAGCATGATCGGCACCAGCGCTATCCAGGCGCTATCCGCCTGCGCGGCGGGCGGGAATGCCGCCCACAGCAAAATGCCGCTGAGCGCGGCCGCTGCGATGGTGAATACGATCACGGGAACACCGCCATCAGTGCATCGGCGAACAGACTCATGCCGAAAGGATTGGGATGGTTGATGTTGTTCATCGGAAACCTCATGAAATTCCTTTTTTCGTCACTATACGGCGGCGCGGGACAGCCGTCAAGCGTGGGGTTGGCGGACGAGCGTCTGCTCGTCCGCGGCGGCGTAAACGCCGCCCACAGAACCCTGCCCACAATCTGGAGTGCGCGTGACAAGCGCCGCGCTGTGCGCGGGGCGCGGCACCGCTTTTCCTCCGCTCTGGGCGCGGAGGGGTCCGGCACTGTAGGTGCTGCGGGTGCTGCCGATCCTACGGGTACTGCGGGTGGTGTCATGCACTCGGCGTCCAACAAGCCTTGTTAGAGTTAAGGCTGTCTTGCGCAAAATGCAGTATTATTTTTTCGCATTTTGCGGTATGCTCTCTTGGAAATCTGCTACATTGCAATTGCGGGCTGGTTTTTACACGGGCGTAGAAGCACAGAAAAGCTACAATGCGAACCGGAGACTAAGCGAAAGGAATGGTCATGAAACAGACACTCACAGCGTTTTGTCTCACGCTGCTGGTCGGCGCAAAGGTCGCTCCGTCCGTCGGTATGGACGAGGAGTGGAGAGTCTTCAAGCCTCTACCTCGGTCCGCCGCAGGGGCTCATAGTTGTCATTAGGTAAGGGCGCACATTGGTTTTGTTGGCGAGACTGCCCGATCACGGGCCAACTCGGCGAAGGAGCGAACGCGCAGTGCGGACTCGTCTCCACGTCGGATGTCCCGTACACGGAACTTGTCAACGCCATCCGCACCGTCGCAGGCGAGATGTACACGCGCCGTTACGGGCGGTGAGTGGAATTGGATGTGTACGACAAGGTGACCGGCACGACCGGGCTCTTTGAGTGAGGTGTGCATGAAACGGATTCTGCTGTTCTCGATATTGTGTGCTGCCACCGCGTTTGGTGTGACGGTGACGCCGCGCATCACGAACGATTGCCTGATCAATCCAGGTATGGGGCTCGTGTTCTACCACTTCGCGAATCGCTACTGGGCGTACGGGTCGGAGTTGGAACCGGGCGACACGATGGAGTCAATCCCCGGTACGAGCGTCGTCTATCTGCGCGTTCTCTGGAGCAATATCGAAGCCGAGGAGGGCGTTTACCGTTGGGACATACTTGACTCCGTGGCGCAAAACTGGATCGCGAAGGGCAAGAAGATCGCCATCCGCATTATCTGCTCGAACCAGACCACAAACGCGACGCCAGAATGGGTGCGTCAAGCCGGGGCCAAGTTCGTGGAGTTTGTGTACAAGCGCAAGGAATACACGGCGACGGTACCGCGCTGGGAGCCGATTTTCGATGACCCCATCTTCCTCGCGAAGCTCGACGGGTTTGCGCGCGCGTTCGCCGCGCGCTACGATGGCGACCCGAATGTGGCGTTTGTGGACATCGGTTCGTTTGGCATGTACGGTGAAGGGCACACGGGTTATACCGTGAAACTCAACGCGGCGGAGACGGCGCGCATGGCGCGTCTGCATATCGACTTCTGGCGGGAACGTTTGCCGAAGACGTATCTCGTCATCTCGGATGATGTCTCGGGAGGCTGGAATCGCGAACCGGACGATCCGACGATGAAGTACTGCCGCGACCACGGCGTGGGCTTTCGCGACGACTCGATCTTCTGCTTCCCGAAGAAAGGCACGAATCCGAACTGTCCGTTCGACTGCTGGGCGCACGACAACTGGGCGCGTCTTTTTGCGCCCACACTGCCCGTCGTGGTCGAGACGGGACACTACAAGGGGCTGGGACGCGACGGCGACCGTTGGGAGGCCGACAAATTGGTTCCGTGTGCCGAGGCATACCGCGCGAGCTACTTCTCCATCCACGGTTTTCCGCAAGAGATCATGCGTGACTTCCCGGAGGAGTACGCTGAGCTTGGTCGCCGCGTGGGATACCGCTTCGAGCCTCGTTCGATCACATATCCGGAAACGGTACGCACGGACGAACCGGTAACGATTTCATCGACTTGGGTGAATTCGGGCACGGCGATCTGCCATGCCGGAGCGGCGCTTACGTGGTCGCTCGTGAATGCGAAGGGCGTCATCGTCTGGAGCGTCACCGATCCAAAGTTCGAGTTCCGCGTGCTGGAGCCCACGATTGGCGGTGTGGAGAAGCCGGTGACGGTGAAGAGCGTCTGCCGCTTCGGGCACACCGTGCCGGTGCCGGACGATTGCGACTTTCTGCTCGACGCGGCGCGGAAACGGGGGCGGGCTCTCGCGACGCACAGCGTTCTCCTGAAGCCCGGCACGTATGATCTTGCGGTCTCGGTGGGCTCGCTTCAGGGCACGCCGGTGATCGCGCTGCCGCTGGAAGGAGCCGTGGGCGGTACACGCCGTTATGTCGTGGGCAAAATGAAGGTTGTCGAGTGAAAGGTGAAGGTTGACCTTCCCCTGCACCCTTGGTAAATGCTAGCATAAGTAACCATATAGGAAAGGATGTGTCCCCATGAAAAAAATGATACCGGTTTTGGTTCTGGTGGCCTTCGGCGGGACGGGTGCGGCGTTTGCCGCTACGCGCACATGGCATCCCACGAAGAAGGGCAGTGACAATCGTTATTGGTGGACCGAAGCAGCCAACTGGCTGGATGAGGAGGGCAACACGGGTGTCCCGCAGGATGGCGACGACGTGGTGTTCGTCAGTTCAACTCAGGCATGGGGCGGTACCTCGGCGAAGCTCAACAGCTTTACCGTTGCGGGGGGCGCGTCGGGGGGCTTTGTCAATCAGACTACCATCAGGTTCCCGGGTGGATGCGAGGGCTTCCGCTTCACCGGCACGGGATCTTCAGTCTCTTGGTACTCCGTGATGGAACTCTTGGGTGACGGCGACGTGCCGTTCGATGTTCCGGCCGGCAAGTCGCTCTTCATCCAGAAGGCTTATATCCAAGGCGGTACGGCGGGAACGGACTATACGGTAGGGGCGACACTTGTGAAGAAGGGTGGGGGGACAATGTCGCTGACGGATGGTGAATGGACCTCGCAGTGTTCCTACAAGCGCACTCGGCTCGAAGACGGAACACTGTCGTTCAGATTCGGCGGGACGGGGGGTGTGGCGGGACCTAAGGACTTCTTCCCTGACAACCATGATTTCATGTTCGGTGGTGACGGGTCGGCGGGCCGTCTCAGTCTGTCTGTGCTCGACTTGCGGATGAAGAACGTGAAGTTTTATGAAGGACCGGACGTGATGTTTCCCGAACATGGTATCACCTGTAATTCCCGAACAAACGTCTATCTGCGTTTTACGGGCACCCCGCAACTCACCTCGACCGTTTTCAGCGGCAAGCTTTATAGTTCGGCGGGTATCAGTTGGGAGACTGAGGACGCGGCGCGCGAATTTGTGTTTTCGAACGCAGTCTCCCCCACGACGGGCGGATTGATCGTTTCTAACGGCACGATGCGTCTCACAAGCGGCGCGAGTTTCTTGTCGCTGTCCAACGTGACACTGGCGGCAGGCGCGATGTTCAAAGTAGAGACGGGGGCGGGCAGCAGTTTTTGTTCGCAGTTGCTCGATCTGGAAAATGCCACGGCCGAAGTCCATGTAGGCGCGGATGTGTTGCTCTCGTTTGGGACTGTGCGTGTGGGCGGCGTACCACTCGCGGATGGTTTCTACGCAGCGGGCGACGCCGCCCTGCCGTGGCTGAAGGGGACAGGGACCATTAATGTGGGTGCCGTGTCGCTCATTTCCGAGGATGCCGTCTACTGGGAGCGGACGGACGGCCCGACCGAGCTTGCGGCAAACACATTCACCAACTATCTGGGAGCGCGTTTCTCGGGTAACGCGATGTCCCTTACGGCGGGCGACGGTGCCCGCGCGTTCATCGGGACGGGCGGGTTCACGACGGCCGGTGACGGCGCCACCTACACCTGGGGCTGGCCCACCGTGCTCGAAGGGATACAGACGTGGGACGTGCCCACCGGCGATACGCTGACGTTCACGAAGGACATGATCACTTTGCCGGGAGCCATTGCGCGCAAAGAGGGCGCGGGGACAATCCGGTTTGAAGGCCAGCAGACGTTTAACAATGACATGATCATCTCGAACGGCTGGGTGGAGGCGGTGGGCGATGATTCCCTTGGTGGTCCGGGCGGCACCACGACGTTTGTCATTACGCGCGAGGACAGTGTCGCAAGCGGTGCGCCGCGCCTAGGCAAGCTGCGCGTTTTCCCGGAACCGGGGAAGAATGAAGTCTCCTTCCATCGGCCGATCACATTCTGTTACCACTACTGCGACAATCTGGGTAATCTCATCACGCTTCCCGCGAACACGACGGTGAATTTCTATGGATTGATGCAGACAACCCTCGCCTCCCCGTACGGCAGTCCGAACCCTTGGCCGTGCCACTGGCACATCAAGTGCGAACCCACAACGACGGTCCACTGGCGGGGCGGTATGTACGCCAAGCTCGACCATCGTTTTAGCAATGGCCACCACTACATTCACAAGGCGCTCACGGGCGGCGACCGGTTCACGGTGCTCGAAAGCGCCGTGGTAGAGCTACTGGTGCCGGGCAACACCATCGGTGCGGCGACTGGTAACTGCTCCGGCGACAGTTTTATCTACACGCGCGCCCCGTATGCGCTGGACGGCCGTGCAAGGAATCAGTTGTTGTCCTTCGCGGGGGCCACGACACTCGACCTGTGCGGCTATGATCAGGCGTTGACGATTGTTCACGGCAGCAATCCGAACGCACGTTTCGCACAAATCACGAGCGCCACGCCCGCCTTTATGCGTGTCGTGGGCAACCAACTCGTCGACGGTAGCGTCAACCACTCTTGCACGAACTATGTGCGGTGGACGGGTGCGGCCGGGCTTTCGGTGGAGCGGACGGCTAAGACGTATCCGGTTGTCCTGATGTCCGAGAGTTCCACCACAGGCACGCTTCAGGTGGTGTCCGGCAGAGCGGTGATGCACGCGCCGAACGGCAGTTGGACGAATGCGACGGACGTGGTGATGAAGGGAGGCGAACTGGAGGTTGAGCACTCGGCGGCGTTCGGCACGAACACAGTGGTGCGTTTCGTGAAGACCGGCAGCGCCTACGGCAAGATCAACCTCTTTGCCGGCGTGAAGCTGCCCGTGGCGGCGCTGGAAGTGGACGGCGATAAACAGAAGATGGGCCTCTACGGCTCGTCGTCCTCTGCGGCGGAGTATGTGCGCGACGACCTCTTCATGGGCGCGGGAGTTCTGCGTGTGGGTGAACCGATCGGCTTGATGATTACCATTCGCTAATGGGTTGGAAAATCTGACGATGGCGTGTTTGACAAGACGTGGGTTTATCAAGGACAATGGCGCGAAGTTCGTTTATGCCGCTCCGGCATTTGCGGGCACGGTGATCACTTTGCGCTGACAGAGGAAAGTATGAGCAATCTGGAATTGAGCGGCAACCGGCGCGCCTTCATTGCGGCGGCGCTGACGGCCGGGGCGGCGGGAGCGTTGCCTGTGAAGGTGAGGGCGGCGGAGGCGGAGGCCGCTCCCATTCCCGGACGTGAGGGGTTGAAGGTGCGCGTGACGCCCTATTTTAAGGGCGGCTGGACGATGTACATGTTTGCGAATCGCGGCACCTCGCAGATGTTGTCGACGTTGTTCGTCTCGCCGTCCGCTAAGGTCGTGATGATTGATGGCGGTATGCCTGACGATGCCGCCTTCCTCTACGCCACGCTTCAGGCATTGGGCGGAACGGTCGACACCTGGTTCCTCACCCATGCGCACAGCGACCATTACGGCGCGTTGGGAGAGATCATCAAAAAGCCGGCATGCGGTGGCTTGAAGATCGGGCGGGTCGTCTATTCGTTTCCGCCGCTTGAGTTCATCGCAGAGACGGAGAAGGCGAGCATCCCCTACGTGACGCCATTTCTTGAGAACCTCGCGCGGAGCGGGTTGCGGGTGGAGAAGCCGACCGTGGGCGGCGTGTTTGATTTCGGCGAGAGCCTAACGTTCGAGTGCCTGAACGATTACGACCTGAGCATGCGCGTCAACTCGATCAACAACGCCGGCATCTGTTATCGCGTGATGAACGGCGGCTCGTCCATTCTCGTTACCGGTGACATCGGCGTGGAGCAAGGCGATAAGCTGCTGAAGATGCACCCTCCGGAAAAAATCAAGAGCGACATTGTGTTCCTCTCACATCACGGTCAGTGCGGCGCGAACAAAAACTTTTATGAGGTCGCGAAGCCCGAGGTCTGCGTGTGGCCGACGCCGCAATGGCTGTGGGACAACAACATCAGCGGCAAGGGTTACGGATCCGGCCCGTGGCGCACGAACTACGTGAAATGCTGGATGCAGGATATCGGCGTGACGCGCCAGATCCTGTTGACGCAAGATGTGGCGCTCGGACCGAAAAGTTAGTGCTTTATCAAGCGATAAGACACTAATGAACTGTGAGCCGTTGACACAATCGCGCGGGTCTGCGAGACTATCACCACATCATGAAACCTCATAAGACTGTTCTTTTTCTTGGCGACGGGATGGCTGACGAACCGATCGCCGAACTCGGACACCGTACCCCGCTCCAAGCGGCCAATACCCCGCACATGGATGCGATCGCACGCTGCGGCCGCAGCGGCACCATGCTGACCCTGCCCGAGGGCTACCCGACCTCCAGCGACATCGCTAATATGTCGGTGCTCGGCTGTGACCTTGCCACTGAAATGTGTGGCCGCGGCCCGCTTGAAGCCGCCAGCCAAGGCATCCCGCTTGGCCCAGATGATATCGCCTTTCGCATGAATCTGGTCACCGTGGATGCTGACGGCATCCTACGCGACTTCTCGGGCGGACACATCGCGCAGGCTGATGCCGAAGAGGCGATCCGCCTGCTCAATGACGCGCTCGGCACCGATACGATCCGTTTCTATCCCGGTGTCAGTTATCGTAACCTGCTGATACTCTCCGGCCCGGAGTACAGCGCGGAGATCTCGTACGACAAACCCGATGACTGCCACGGTCAATTGGTGGCGAAGCACCTGCCGCGCACCAAGTCAACCGAAGGCATACACACCGCAGAGGTCTTGCGCGATCTCATCGCGCGCGCCGCCGACGTGCTCAAGGGGCGCGAGGCCAACGGCATCTGGCCGTGGAGCGGCGGCAAGGCCGGCGCCATCCACAATATCAGCCAGCGCTACGGCATCCGCGCAGCGGTGATCTCCGCCGTCGACGTGATCAACGGACTCGGCCGCTGCATGGGCATGGATGTCATCAGGGTGCCGGGTGCGACCGGTTACATCGACACCGATTACGAGGCCAAGGCTGACGCTGCCTTGAAAGCACTCGCTGACGGCTATGATTTTGTCTATGTGCACGTCGAGGCGATCGATGAAGTCTCTCACGCGCAGGACTTGGCGCTCAAACTGAAGGCGCTCGAAGACTTCGACCACCGTCTCGTCAAACGTGTGATGGACGGCGGCGGTCCGTCGGTCGCCTACTGCGTGCTGCCAGATCATCCGGTGCCATTGGCGACCGGCAAACACACGCGTACCCCGGTGCCGGTGGCCGTCTACCAGCCGGGCGTCGAACCTGACGACGTGGAGACCTTTGACGAGTCTGCCGCACGACGTGGCACGCTTGGTGCTCTCAAAGGATCGGCGCTGATGGACCTGCTCCTGAAAGTTAGGAGTTAGGAGTTAGGATTTAGGATTTAGGGATTTGCGATTTGGGATTTGTGATTTGAAAATTGCAGATTGCCAATTGCAGATTGAGGGTTGAGAGTTGCGTCGATCAAGGGGACATCTGGTGTGTATCTGGCTGGCGGCCATGTGCGTGGCAGCCGCGTCGGTGACGTTGTACACAGCGGCGGTCTGGTTCGGTAATCTGAATCAAGATGAGGGCTGGTATCTGTACGCCGCGCGCGCCGTGGCTGACGGACGTATGCCGTACCGCGACTTTTTCTTCACGCAGGGTCCGCTGATGCCGTATCTCTACGGCCTGTTCGCACCGCTGTGGTCGCCGCATGGCGTGCTGGGCGGGCGGGTCTTCACCGCCGCACTCGGCCTCTTGAGCGGACTGTTGGCCGCAGGACTGGCGCGGCGTGCCGTGCCTTCGTCGCGCGCGGCAGAGGCCGGCCTGATCGCCTTTGCGCTGACTGCCTGTAACCTCTACCACGTTTATTTCATGACGATCCCGAAAACCTACGCGCTGGCCTCGTGTCTAGTACTGGGTGGTTTTCTATTGCTCACGTTGAGTCTGTCGCGCCGTAGCCAGACGCGCTCGACCCTCTCCTGCATGTGGGCGCTGCCGGCCGGCATGCTGATAGCCTTCGCGGCGGGTGTGCGTCTGTCGCTGGGGGCGATGCTGCCGATTACTGCGCTGGCGCTGCTGCTGACCTTCCGCAAAACTGGTGCGGCCTTCTTCTGGTTCGCACTCGGCGGCGGCGTGGGGCTGGCACTGGCGTTCGGCCCCACATTGACGGAAGCGCTTGAGCCGTTCCTGTTCAGCCAGTCGTTCCATGTGGCGCGCGGCGGCCGTGACCTCTTTTTCATGGCCGGTTCGCTGGCGCGCACGGTGCGAGCCTATCTGCCTGCGGTAATGCTGCTGGCGGCGCTGGTCATTTTCCGGTTGTTCCGCGGCAGCGGCGTCGCGGACACCGTCGCGCAGGAAGAGCCGACGGGCGTTCTCTACCGTGGTCAATTCTGGCCGTGGATCTGGTTGCTGGCATTTCTTGCGGTCTTCGGGGTGCAGCTTGCCAGTCCGTATCCGTACGACGACTATCAGGTTCCGGTCATGGGATTGCTGGCCGCAGCGGTCGCGGGTTGGGCCGCGAACAGCACCTCGTCGGGTTCGCTGCGCGGCTGTGTCTGCCTCCTCTGGGTGGTCGCCAGCCTGTTGGCGAGCTTTGGGTCGCCGATGGCGCAGTCGTGGTTCGTCGCACGCCAAGACCGCTTCTGGGCGGTGCGCAAAACAGCGCCGGATCTGGCCGTGCTACGCCAAACGGCGCGCGACGTACGCGCATTAGCCGGAACGGACGACCTGCTCCTGACCCAAGACACCTATCTGGCGGTCGAGGCGGGCATGCGCGTGCCGGAGGGGCTGGAGATGGGCCCCTTCAGTTATTTCCCGCAACTGAGCGATGAAGAGGCCGCCCGCTACTATGTGATGAACGATACGCGCTTGGAAGCGCTGCTCGCGGCAGCGCCGGCCAGCATCGCCGCCTACAGCGGATACGGCTTCGCCATCCGTTCACCGGTGATGGACGAAGTGCCCGCCGCGCAACGCCACGCTTTTTTGAGTACTTTGGGACAGCACTACGACGGCGTGCAGGAGGTGCCCGATTTCGGCCAGAACAGCACGACGCTCCAGATCATGAAGCGGCGTACCCCACTTGGTGCGCAACAGCGGCCCTGAAAACTTTGACATGTCTGATTATCTGAAAACCTTACAATTGCCTGCCGATATCCGGACGCTGCCTGCTGACGCGTTGCCGGCACTGGCCGAAGAGTTGCGTACGGTGATCCTCGATACCGTCAGCAAGACGGGCGGTCACTTGGCCTCGAATCTCGGGACGGTCGAACTCACAATCGCATTGTTGCGCGTCTTCAACCCGCCCGACGACAAGGTCGTGTGGGACGTGGGCCACCAGAGCTACTCCTGGAAATTGCTGACCGGGCGTTGCGACCGCTTTGCCACCCTGCGTCAGCACGGTGGCCTCTCAGGCTTCCCAAAGCCGGCCGAGAGCCCGTTCGACGCTTTTGTGGGCGGCCACGCCGGCACGGCACTCTCCGCCGCACTGGGCATGGCGGTCGCGCGCGACCGTGACGGCGGTAAGCAACATGTCGTGGCCGTGATCGGTGACGGCTCGTTGACCAACGGCATCACGTTTGAGGCGCTCAACAGTCTGGACGACGCCAACACCAAGCTCATCGTGATCCTCAACGACAACGAGATGTCGATCTCGGAGAACGTCGGAGCGTTGTCGCGCCGACTCGGGCGTATGCTGGCTGACGTGCGCTATAACCGCATCAAGGCGGCGGCCGAGGCGGCCGGCCACCGGTTGCGCATGACGCCGCTGCGGCGCATCTACCACCGCCTCGAACAGGCGATCAAGAGCCTGTGGTTGCGCAACGCCTTCTTCGAGGAATTCGGCATCCGTTATGTGGGACCGATCGACGGCCACGATTTCAATGCGCTGGAACACGCCCTCTGCACGGCACGCGACGACAAGCGTTCGGTCTTGATCCACATCGCCACGCAGAAGGGGCACGGCTTCAAGCCCGCCGAGCGCAGTCCCTGCGACTGGCACGGGGTCGGTGCGTTTGAATTGGAAGCCCGGCGACCGCCGGAAGGGCGGCGCGGCTACTCCCAGATTTTCGGCGAGACACTGACAGCGCTGGCCGACAGCGATCCGCGCGTGATGGCGATCACGGCGGCGATGTGCGGCGGTACGGGGCTCGAACCCTTTGCGGCGCGGCATCCCACGCGCTTTTTCGATGTCGGCATCTGCGAATCGCATGCGGTCGTTTTCGCGGCGGGGCTGGCAGCGTCCGGCTACCGTCCGGTCTTCGCAGTCTACTCGACCTTCCTGCAGCGCGCGGTGGATTGCGTGATGCACGACGTCTGCCTGCAACGTCTGCCGGTACTCTTCTGCCTCGACCGCGCCGGCGTGGTCGGCAGCGACGGTCCCACGCATCACGGCATTTACGATATTCCGATGTTGCGTTGCCTGCCGAACCTAACCTTGATGCAACCCAAAGACGCCTGCGAGTTGGCGGCCATGATGAAGACTGCGCTGGCGCACGACGGGCCGGTTGCCATCCGCTACCCGCGCGAGCCGGGGCCGGCGGTGGAGATCGATCCAGAGATCGCGCCGCTGCCGATCGGTATGGCGGAGACCGTGGAAGAAGCCGACGGGGCGGACGGTGCGGCGGTCTGGTTCTGGGCGCTGGGCGACATGCTGCCGTTGGCCTGCGAGACCGCAGCGCGGCTGCGGGCGGACGGCATGCGGTGCGGGGTGGTCAACGCGCGTTTCATCAAGCCGCTCGACACCGAGCGTCTCTGGACGCAGGCGCGTCAAGGCGCACGCTTCGTGACACTGGAAAACGGGGCGGTTGCCGGCGGGTTCGGCACGGCCGTGCGCGAGGCACTCGCGGCGGGCGGGTTTGACGCGCCGGTGCGTTCCTATGGCTGGCCGGATGAATTTGTAGGCCAGGGTTCCACGCCGCAACTGATGCAGGACCACGGACTCACGCCGGAGCGGCTGGCGCAAAAGGTCGCGAACTGCTATGCTGTGGCCACCCATTAAGGCTTTAATGGTGCAAGCAAAACAAGGGAGGCGCGATCATGCGAGGAGATAGAAGGTTATTCGCATGCGCAGTGATGCGCAGCGGTCTGGCACGGTTGACGATCGGTGGCGCGGTATGCCTGTGGCTGATGTTCGTGGCGGTCACCGTCCATGCGGAAGAAAAGTGGTTCAGCGTAAGCGAAGCCGGTGGCAGCCGTTTCTGGGACGTGGCGGCTGGCTGGAAGCCGACAGCCGCCCTGCCGACAGAGGCGGACACCGTCACCTTGAACAGTTCACAGACTTCTCCGAACGCCCCGCTGATGATCACAAACGGCGTGCTGGCGATCGCCCAAACGATCCGGATCGCCACCCTTGCCGACCCCAGCTATGCCACGGATAAGCGCATCCCGTCGCTGCACATCTCCGGCGGCCAGCTCACGTCGGCAACCAACTGGCAGGATTCGATTTCGGTCGGCCATCATGTCAAAGGATACGGTTTGCTAACCCTCTCAGGCGGTCTGCTCTCCAACGCCTGCATGACGGTGGGATACGAGGGTATCGGTGTGGTAACGAATGCGGGCGGTACCGTGAAGTTAGAGACCCCCGGTCTCTTGCTCGGACGGAATGCTTCGGGACGCGGGACGTATGTTCAGGAGAGCGGAGCTTTTACCGGCGAGTTGTCGGTCGGGCATATGGGAACCGGCGTTCTGGTCTATGTAGGCGGCAGCATAGCCTCGTGGGGCCACGTCTATGTGGGACGCCACATCGGCTCCGAGGGCCTGCTGGATGTCCGCGTGCCCGGGATCAACGTCGGGGGAGGGCAGACGCTTTTTATCGGCTATTCAGGCAGGGGCATCCTGGAGCAACGCGCCAATCTGTCAGCGGACTACCTAAAGATCGGTGGAAATCCCAATATCACCAGCGTCGCAACGATCTATGCGGGGACGACCAACACGGCGGTCCATTCATGCAACGTCGGCGGGTATCCGGTATGGAGCCAAGGCGGGATTGAGGAGATAATCGGCGACGGCGTCCTCGTTTTGAAGGGGGGCGTGCTGCATATTTCGAACGTAAGTTTGCAGGAGCGGCTGTATGTCGGCAGATATACGGGAAGCCACGGACGGATTCAGGGATGGGGCAGAATCTCGCATCCGAGTTCCGGCACAACCAACACCCGGCTGGTGCTCGGCGAGGGTGTCATCCAGGCGGACGGCGAGGGCGAGGCGCGCACGTTGGATTTGAACGAGATCGTCAGCACCTCGAACAGTGTGCCGAACGGCGCGACAGGCACCAACGGCTGGTATGCAGTGAACAAGGGCCGAGTGTTCTTTCCACGGACGTGGTTCGACAACTCCAGCGGCACGCAAGCACGCTGTATGGGCGACTGGCAACGTAACACAACACCGGGTCTGGTCAACAGCGTGCATGCGACCTTCACCGGGATTACGTTGAGTGCCAATTTCTGGCGTGGCGGCGTCTACGCGCCCGACCGCGACGACATCCCGGCTGGATTGCCCACCGACGCGGAGCCCATCGGCATCTGGCAGTTGGGCCTGTACAGGGACCTCTCTTCTTGGACGGCCGACCAAGCCGCACCGTTTACTACAGTCACGTTGACGTTCCGCTACGATCAGACCCGTGTCGGGAGTTCCGATCACTTGGTCCTCTACCGCCACACGACAAGCGGATGGAGTCGGGTAGAAACGGCGGTCAATTCGGACCACTGCGTGACGACAGCCGCGCCGCTTGACCGCCTGACGAATGCCGACGCCAACATCGGCTGGTTTGCACTGGTCACGCGGCAGCGCGGTACGCTGGTGACGGTCCGTTGAGGCGATTGAGCGTTGCGGTCGCGGCCACGAAATGAGGGGTTTTGAATGAGAAAGATACGGCTTGCGGTGGTGATAGCGGCGGCACTGGGGTTGAACGTAACCGGCGCTACGCTGTGGTTCCGTCCGGTGGATGGATACGGCTGGAACAGTCCGGCGAATTGGCTGACCGGCGCAGGCACAGCAGTGAACCGTCTGCCGCAAACCGATGACGCGGTCCTGCTCAGCTCCAGCCGCATCCAAGCGGATACACCGCTGATCGTGCCGAGTGGTGTCACGGCACTCTGTCAGCGGCTGACAGTCGGCGAGATATACAACAATGGCAGCCACCCGGTGGTCTGCATTGAGGCCGGTGCCACACTGCGCTGTGCCGGGACCAATCTGACCGATGGAATCTGTCTCGGCGATGCCGGCAGCGGTACGCTGTTACTGCGCGGCGGTACGGTGACATTTGGGCACACGACGGCCACGCACCGCAATTTTGTCCTCCGCAAGAGCGCGGGCGTGAAGGGGATCCTGCGCGGTTGGGGAACGGTCAATCCGACACCGGAAGTGACGCATGTGCGCATGGAGAACAACGGTACGGTGATCGCTGACGGTGAAGGGACGGCGCGTGACTTGGATCTGCACGGGATCGTCAGTACGACTAACACATTGCCGCGAGGCGCGGACGGCTCCAACGGCTGGTATGCGGTCAATCAAGGCCGCGTGCTCTTCCCGCGCACCTGGATCAATGGCGCGGCTTCGCCGAGCTCCATACGCTGCCTAGGTGATGCCACAACCCGGCGCGAGCCCGAGCTGGTGAACAGCCTGCGCGCGTCGTTCACCGGCTTGCCCGGTTCGGGCGTGTTTTTCAGGGGCTGTCTCTATGCCACCAACCATCCGGCGTTGCCGCCCCTGCCCAAGGGCCGCTGTCTGGGGGTGTGGGGCTTGGGGCTTTACGCCAACAACACCGGATGGGAGACGTCGGACCTGACGACCTTCTCAACGGTAGGCTTAACTTTTCGTTATGATGACGCCGCATGTGCCGAGAGCACGAATCTCTTGACGCTTTACCGCTATGAGTCCAATGCCTGGGTCAAAGTCGGTGCGCGTATGGCGCGCCCCCCCTATCGGATTTCGACCAAGCGTCCACTGCCGCGCCTTACGTCCGGCGCGTGGAACGTAGGGCTGTTTGCGCTGATGGCTTCCAATACCTTGGGGACGGTCGTTTTGCTGGACGACCAGTCGGCGACCGATCCGAATGAGCGGCTCGTGATCGACAAGAACCTGCCGGCGGGCAACATCCTGCTGGAGCGCATGGAGGACGACACGATCTATCTGCAAAATGAGATGCGCGACACGGCGGGATGGTGGTTTTACTGGGCGTTCCGCGCCCGTGGCGCGGCTGGCCGCACCTTGACTTTCTCCTTCACCAACGGCGATCCGGTCTGCACACGTGGACCGTGCGTCTCGCTGGATCAGGGCCAGACGTGGTACTACGCGGCGGACAGTTTCACCACGCGATCCTTCACCTACACCTTCCCGCCGAATGCGCAAGAGGTTTGGTTCGCCATGGGCATGGTCTACACGCAGCGCGACTGGGAGGCGTTCCTGGCGCGGCACACGGCGAGCAGCGCCTACATCGAAACCGGCACGCTCTGTACTTCGCCGGCCGGTCGCGCAGTGGAGAAGGCGCGCATCGGCTGCATCGATCGTCCGCCCAAATACCGCGTCTGGCTCTCGGCGCGCCACCATGCGGCGGAAATGATGGCCAGCTATGTGTTGGAGGGGATTCTGGACGCCGCGCTGGCCGACACCGAACTCGGGACATGGATGCGCAACAATGTGGAGTTCATGGTGGTGCCGTTCGTTGACAAGGACGGTGTCGAAGAGGGCGACCAAGGCAAGAACCGCCGACCGCACGACCACAACCGCGACTACACCGAATTTCTGTACCCTGAGTGCGTAGCGATCACCAACTGGATCGCGACGCACGCGCAGAGTAAGCTGGAGATCGTGCTCGACATCCACTGCCCGTGGATCCGCGGCACCTACAACGAGTGGCTGTATCAGGTCTACACCGAAAACAGCGAGAATGCAGCGGCACAGCGGCGGTTGGGCGAGCTGTTGCAGGAGCATCAGCGCGGCGCACTTGATTACCGGCTTGCCAACGATCTGCCCTTTGGACAGAGTTGGAACACCGCCGCGAACTACAGTGCGGGGCGTAGCTTCAAAATGTGGGTGCTAGACTGCGTATCCGGTAACCGGGTCTGCACGACCTACGAAGTGCCGTTTGCAACCGCCAACACGGCCACCGTCACGCGCGAGGCGTGCCGAGAGTTCGGCGAAGACACAACCAAAGTGTTCCGGCTTTTCTTGCAGGAGACGGATCCGCTTTGACATGATTGACATGATTAACATGATTTGGAGGGCGAGTGTCCCCACGAGCCGCAGCCGCGCTGTGCGCGGATACACTTAATCGTGCTTTAAAAGCGGTGTCGCGCGGAATACCGCTTGCCACCGTCTCCAAATTCTACAGAAGGAGAATTCGAAATGAAAAAATGGATCGGATGTATCTTGGCCGTAAGCTGCATGAACGCAGCACAGGCTGCTGACGCGCTGGCGACGACGGGCGCGACATTGGAACTCGGCGAGCCGAAATGCGAACTTGCCCCTCAGCTTTTTACGCCGGAGTGGCACAGCCAACGGGCGTCCGGCGCACTCGAGCGCACGCCTGACGGCGCCTACCCTTTCACCCTTCAGGTCAAGGATAGCGGCACGATCCGCGGGCAGGCGCGTTTTGAAATCGCGTCTGACGGTGCGATCCAGGCGCGCTACACCTTTAAGCCCGAGCGCGACATCGCATTGAACGCGCTGTACGTCGGGCTGACGTTGCCGATCGACGGCTGGGCCGGCGGTGCCTGGACGAGCGATGATAAAAAGGGGACGCTGCCGCGTGAGCATGGTGCGCTGATGGTTGTGTCGCGTACCGCGCGTGCACTCACACTCGCCTCTGCCGACGGTCAAAAACGCCTCGCTTTCACCTTTCCTGAACCGACTTCAGTGCTGATTCAAGACGACCGCCAGTGGGGACCGACCTTTTCGGTGCGGATCGGCGGACTCGCCGCGCGCACCTACAAGGCGGGCGAATCGTTCGACGTGCGCTTTGCCCTCGCCGCGCATGAGCCGCAGCGTTTAGTCTTCGACGAACCGCTGACGATCAAGGCCGGTTCGGAGTGGATACCGCTCAAGCAGGAGACCGACATTTTGGCTGGCTCGGCACTGGATTTTACGCGCCTCGGACTGATCGACGCCCCGGCCGGCCGGCACGGCTGGGTGGTGGCCAAGGGACCGCACTTCGAGTTCGAACGCAAGCCCGGCGTACCGCAACGCTTCTACGGCGTGAACCTCTGTTTCACCGCCAACTTTCTGGAGCCGACGGATGCGGCGCGTCTGGCCGAGCGGCTGGCCCGGATTGGTTACAACGCCCTGCGTCTGCACCATCACGATGGCGGTCTGGTGGAAGGTTCAGCCGACGGCACCACGCTCAACCCGCAAAATCTGGCGCGTCTCGATGCGCTGATGGCGGCCTGCATCTCGAACGGTGTGTACGTGACCACCGACCTCTTTGTCTCGCGTTCCGTGCCTTGGCGCAGCGTGGGGATCGATCGTGACGGCAAGATCGCGATGAACACCTACAAAATACTGGTGCCGGTGCATGAAGGCGCCTTCCAGAATCTCATCCACTTCTCCCGTCAGTTCCTGACGCACGTCAATCCGTACACCGGCCGACGCTACGCAGACGAGCCGGCGCTGGCTTGGCTGGCATTGATCAACGAGGGCAACTTCGGCAACTTCTTGCGCGAGATGCGCGAGATCCCTGAGTGGCAGCAAGCGTGGGCGGCATGGCTGGCCGAGCGCCAGAAACGCGAACCAGAGGCATTCAAAGACCTGCCCGCCACGTTGCCGGACAACATCTATGCGGGCAACCGCCACACCGCCGCCTTTGTGCTCTTCCTCAAGGAGATGGAGGATCGGCTGATGACGCGGCTCAAGGCTTTCCTGCGCGATGAGATGGGCTGCCGTGCGCTGGTGACCGACCGCAGCTCTTGGACTAACTTTGCCCCGGATCAGGTGCCGCGCAGTGAACTGTTCGATTTTGTGGATGACCATTTCTATGTGGATCATCCGCACTTCATTGAGCAACCATGGCGGCTGCCCAGCCGCTGCGCGAACGCGAACCCGCTCAAAAATGATGCACTCGGTGCGCAACGCGTGGTGTTCACGCGCCTGCTGGACAAGCCGTTCACGATCACCGAATACAACTACTCCGGCCCCGGCCGTTTTCGCGGCGTGGGCGGCATCGTGACTGGCGCGATGGGCGCGTTGCAGGATTGGGGCGGACTCTGGCGCTTTGCCTTCAGCCACAACCGCGACACCCTGATACGCCCGGAAGGGGCGTCCATGGGCTATTTCGACATGGCGGGCGACCCGCTTTCTCTGGCGGCGGAACGGGCGTCGATCTGTCTCTTCCTGCGTGGCGACCTCGCGCCGCTCAAGCGTACCTATGCCATGGTGCTGCCCAAGGACGACGTGCTGCGCATGCGCGACCGCATCCCCCAGAACCACACGTCTTGGCCGTGGCTGGCGTGGTATGCGCGTTTCGGCACGTTGGTGGCCGAGCGTGCACCCGACGGCACGACCTGGTCCGGCCGTTATCCAGAAGTCTATAACACCGACAGCGCGTCGATCCGTACGCTACTGACCTCTGGGGCCGACACGCTGCCGCCAGCGGGCGATGGCGCGGTGGAGATCGACCGAGCGACCGGCCAGTTCACCCTGAAGACGCCCCGCACCTGCGGCGGGTTTACCGAGAAAGGCATCATCAACGCGGGCGACCTGATCGTAGACGTCGGCGATACCGCAGCCACGGTCTGGGTGAGTACGCTTGAAGGTGAATCGGTGCAGACATCGCGCCGTCTGCTGCTGACGCACCTGACCGATGTTCAGAACAGCGGCATCCGCTACGCGCAGCAGTCGCGCAAGGTTCTGTTGGCGTGGGGCGGTCTGCCGCATCTGGCGCGCAACGGTAAGGCAGAGATCCGGCTGGCGGTCAAGCCGGCGGATGCGTTCAAAGTGTACGCGCTATCGACCAGCGGGCGGCGCGTAGCTGAGGTTCCCGCGCACGTGGTCAAGGGACGGCTCGCCTTCACGGCGGCGGTCGACGCGCAACCCGAGTCGGCGACGCTGCTCTACGAAATCGTGCGCGAATAACAGGAGGCTCTTGCAAAACCCCTCGTGACATGGGCGTCTCGCCCATGAAACACGGGCAAGATGCCCGTGCCACACCTGCAAACAAAGGGTTTTGCAAGAGTCTCATAGGAGAATGGACGGTATGAAACTCGGAGCAACAGGCGTAATCATAGCGTTCGCGGCATTGGCCGTGCAGGCGGACGTGGCGTTCGGACCGGTAAAAAACTATCCGAACCTCGGCTTTATGATGCCTGGCCTGGCGCGTGCCGTCTCCGAGCCACTGCCGATGCCGCGCGCCCGTGCCTTTCTGCTGACGGATGGCGAGATGTTGGCGCGCGAGGATCGTTTCGACCCCTACGAGCTGTGGTACGCCAGCCAGTGTTGCGGACGCTGGCGCGATGATGCCGGCAACCGTCTGATCCTCGGGCGCGTGGCGCAGCGCCTGCCGGTGTTCGACGACGAACTGGTGTCGCGCGCCCGCTTCGGCCTGCGGCTGCGCGATGCGGCGTACGAGGTCGATCCGCGTGAGCGCGCACAGATCAACGAGTGGGTGGCGACCTTCGCGGGTGTCCCCGTCTACGAGCCGGAGACGGTTAAGCTCAACCTGTTTTCTCTGGACGAGGTGCTGGCCTATCCGTGCGGCGAGACGGGCACACTGGTCTACGCCTTCCGTCCGCGACGGGTCGGTAATGCGCCATCGGCCGGCTGGTTCGCAGTGGTGTTGCACGCCGTCGGTGCGCCGGACAAGGCGGCGCTGCGCGAGGCGTTCGAGGAGGGTTTCGTGGCGGCGCTGGCCCTGCCCTCGCGGCTGGAGAAAGAGAAGGGCGTGGCGGCGACGGAAGTTTCGGTGCTGCGCACTGGCGAGAAGGCACCTGACCAGCCCAACCACCCGGTGCGCGTCGAGGCGCGCCGGAGCGTTGAGAATTATGACGACTGGTGGTTTGCCGAGACCGACGGGTACATTATTCTGTCGGATGTCCAC
>Ga0116147_1002112_pt1 | contig 20780 bp, 14 predicted proteins | sample AD_JPNHG3_MetaG_FD_89749 | JGI IMG/M metagenome (GOLD analysis project Ga0116147, IMG submission 89749) | Active sludge microbial communities of municipal wastewater-treating anaerobic digesters from Japan - AD_JPNHG3_MetaG | ecosystem: Engineered > Bioreactor > Anaerobic > Digestate | place...
AACCTCGCTCTTGAGATCCCCGTGTGGGAAACCGACCTGTGCATTCAGTGCGGTAAGTGCGCTTTCGTTTGCCCGCACGCCGTCATCCGCCAAAAGGTGTATGACCCCTCTTACCTCAAAGACGCGCCGCCAACCTTCAAGTCCATCGAAGCCAAGTTCAAAGAATTCCCCGGCATGAAGTACACCATCCAGGTGGCGCCAGAAGATTGCACAGGTTGCAGCCTGTGTGTTGAGGCCTGCCCGGCGCGAGATAAGAACAACCCGCTGCGTAAAGCCATCAACATGGCGCCCCAACTCCCTCTGCGTGAACAGGAAGCCATAAACTGGGACTACTTCCTCTCCATCCCAGCACCTGACCCCGACCTTTACCAACCCACAACGGTCAAGAACTCGCAACTGGTCGAACCCCTGTTTGAGTTCTCCGGCGCCTGCGCCGGTTGCGGTGAAACGCCCTACATTAAATTGGTCACCCAATTGTTTGGTGACCGTACCATCGTTGCCAACGCCACCGGCTGTTCTTCCATCTACGGCGCTAACCTGCCCACCACACCCTGGGCGGTAAACAACCAGGGGCGCGGACCCGCCTGGGCAAACTCTTTGTTTGAAGACAACGCCGAGTTCGGTCTCGGTATGCGCCTGACGCTGGACCAGCAGAACGCCTTCGCGCGTGAGCTGCTCGCTAAAATGGCAGGCGAACTGGGTACAACCCTGGTGGATGAAATCCTTAACGCTGACCAATCCACTGAAACTGGCGTCCGCCAGCAGCGCAAACGCGTGGAAGCATTAAAAGAAAAACTGGCGACCAGTAAAGATGCCAACGCTTCGATGCTGCTGGGTGTGGCAGACGCGCTGGTAAAGAAGAGCGTGTGGATCATTGGCGGTGACGGCTGGGCTTACGATATTGGCTATGGTGGTCTTGACCATGTGCTTTCTTCAGGGCGCAACGTCAACATCCTGGTGCTGGATACAGAAGTCTACTCCAACACCGGCGGTCAATCTTCAAAAGCCACGCCATTGGCGGCGGTGGCAAAATTCTCCGCCAAAGGCAAGGGTCTTGGCAAAAAAGACTTGGGGTTGATGGCCATGTCTTACGGTTACGTTTACGTCGCTAACGTGGCGATGGGCGCCAATGACAACCAGACCCTCAAAGCCTTCCTCGAGGCAGATGCCTATGACGGACCTGCCCTCATTATCGCTTACAGCCACTGTATCGCGCACGGCATTGATATGCAGAAGGGCCTCGAACAGCAAAAACTGCTTGCCGCTACTGGTTTGTGGCTGCTGTTCCGCTACAACCCCACCCTGGTGAACGAAGGAAAGAACCCGCTGCAGCTCGACAGCCGCGAGCCCACCGTGGCGGTAAAGGATTACGCCTATAACGAAACCCGTTACCGCATGCTGGTACAAAGCGATGAGAATCGCGCTGAAATGCTCATGAACGAAGCGGCGCAATTCGCGCAACGTAAATGGGACCTGTACAAGCAAATGGCTGCCATGGCCTACAGCAAACCGGGTGAGGAAAAAGAGCAATAATCGCCCAAACAAAAAGACCGGTCTTTTATTCAAAGACCGGTCTTTTTTATCTGGTTGGTTCATCCAGTATGGGTTCGTTCTTCTTCTGCCGGTAAACGATGCGTCCGCGGGTCAGGTCGTACGGGCTCATCTCCACCTTAACGCGATCGCCCAGCAAAATGCGGATGTAATACCTGCGCATCCGCCCGGAAAGATAAGCGAGTACCTCATGGCCGTTCTCGAGGCGTACGCGGAACTGGGTTCCGGGCAGCGCTTCGATGATCTCGCCTTCTATCTGTATCTTATCTTCTTCTTTGGCCATAATTCCTCCTATCCCAGCCTCTGGGCTGCTCGTTCGTCAAGCAGGCTATTCGCCCACCCGTGTATACTGGCGGCGCTTGATACGCCTGATGGCCTTTTTCTTTTCTACGCGGCGAAGTTCGCTCTTGGAAACAAACCAGCGCTTGCGGCGAATGGTGCTTAAAACGCCGCTCTTCACTACCTTCTTGCGGAAGCGTTTCAGCAGTGAATCCTGTGATTCATTGGGACGCAAAACAACAGAAGCCATGGTTTCTCACCTCCCTTCGCCGGGAAAATAAAATCGACTGTAAAGTCACGCAGTCGATCAGTGTCCTTCCTCCAGAATTCTTTCGCGGATGTATCGAGTTTTCGGTCATCACCTCTTTGAAAGTTCTTTGGTTTTTCTAACCAACTGCAAGCGTAATTATAACGGGAGTGCAAGGTCTCTGTCAATCTTTTTTTGCCCGTCGTTTACAGGCAGTTATGGACATTGATCAGGTTACTCCCTTTCATTATTTGGCGCACAGGGACGAAAAACAGGTTATTTTGAATGAGCAAATTTCTCCCTCGCTGTTTTTAAACAGGATATATGTCATTGAGATATCGGAAAATTAAGCAGGAATAAAAACGGCGTAATTCGGGTAAAATAGAATTGGCTTGATGCCAGTGGGAGATAATCCCACCAATATCGAAAAGGAGAAGAAATGAAAAAAAACCTGTTGTTTGCCATCTCTGTTTTGCTGGTTTTGAGCGTATTGCTCTCTGCATGCGCTAAGCCCACCGCGGCGCCAGTTGCCACAGAACCCCCCGCAGTTCAAGAGACCGAAGCCCCAGCGGCTACCGAAGCCCCCGCGGCGCAGGAACCAGCCATGGAGGTCAAGCTGGCTGCTATCTTCCCGGGTGTGATTACGGATAACGATTACAACACCTTGGCTTATGTGGGCATGACCGCTGCGCAGGAACAACTCGGAATCCAGGCGGTATACTCCGAAAGCGTTCCTGTGCCTGATGTTGACCGTGTAATGCGCGAATACATTGACGCGGGGTTCAACGTCATTTGGACCCACGGTGGTCAGTTTGTGAACCAGACCGCTGAACTCGCCAAGCTCTTCCCCGAGGTTGTGTTCATTGCCGAAGGTGACGCACCCATCGCTGACCCTTCACCGAACCTGTGGTTCATTGACCGCAACTTCAATGTTGGCTTCTACGGTATCGGCGCCGCTGCAGCCCTGGCCTCACAGACCGGAAAGATCGCCTACCTCGGCGGGCAGGCCCTTCCCTTCTCCTACCAGGAAGTACACGCCATCCAGCAGGCTATCAGCGACCTGGATATCAAGGTTGAGCTCGTTCCTGTGTGGACGGCTGACTTCAATGACCCGGCCAAGACTCGCCAGCTGGCTGACGCGCTCATCGCTGACGGCGTTGACGTCATCATGGGTTCTGTGAACCTGGGCATGGTGGGTGTTTTCGAAGCCGCCAAAGCCACTACTGACAAGAAGATCCTCATCACCGCCAAATACTCCGACAAAACCAGCTTCGGCCCCGATAACTATATCACTGCCGTGCTGTACGACTTCTCCAAGCCACTGGTTGATATCATCACCAGCATTGAAGGCGGTAAAACGGGTGGTTACTACCCGTTAGGGTTCGACACCGGTGTAGCGCTGCAGCTCCCGCTGCAGAACGTGACCCCCGAGGTCGCCGCCAAGGTTGAAGAGGTCATCAACAAAGTCATTAGCGGAGAAATCGTGGTTGTAAAGGATTCTACCGAAGTTACCTCCGCCAAATAACCCTTGTTGAAATAAGTTGAGACGATAACTTCCGGGGTCGAGCCGAAACATCATGCTTGAAGCTCCCCCGGAAGTTGCTAAAACCCTCTGAACAGGACGGGAATATGGAACAAGAAAATGTGCTTCAGATGCAACAGGTCAACAAATCCTTTGATAGGGTGGTTGCCCTGTGTAATGTCGATTTTGAATTAAAACCGAAAGAGATCCTGGGTTTACTGGGCGGAAACGGCGCAGGAAAGACCACCTTGATGAATATTCTTTATGGTCTTTACCGTGCGGATTCCGGGACAATTCTGCTGAAAGGGCAACCAGTAACCATACACTCACCCAGAGACGCCATCCGCCAAGGAATCGGCATGGTGCACCAACATTTTTTACAGATCAATAATTACACAGTGCTTGAGAACATCATCCTGGGTTCCAAAGTCTCCCATCCTTTAAGCGCCAATTACCAGGTAGAAGAAGCGGCGATCAAGGAACTTTGTAAACGTTTTGGCCTTGAAATTGACCTTTCGGCGCGTGTTGAAACCCTGCCTATGGGAACCCGCCAGAAAGTTGAAATCTTAAAAGCGCTGTACCGCGGCGTTAACATCCTGATCCTCGATGAGCCCACCACCAACCTCATTCCCCAGGAGGTCGACTCTCTCTTTGAAACCTTAAAAATCATGGTGCGCGAAGGGTTGAGCATCGTGTTCATCACCCACAAACTGCGCGAGGTGCTGTCAATTTGTGACCGTATCACCGTGCTGCGCGAGGGGAAAAATGTGGTGAGCCTGACGCGAAAAGAAGCCAGCGATGAAGCGCTGGTGCGTGCCATGGTCGGCGATAAGATGGACCTGGAAAAAAGCGTGATGTTCACCTCACACGAGGACAGCGCAACTGTTGCCGGCAGTCAAGAAGTGCTGAGCCTGGAAGGCGTTTCTCTGATCAGTCAGCACAAGATCCAGCAGTTGACCGATATCTCCTTCAGCATCGGTTCTGGAGAAATTTTCGGAGTGGCGGGCGTGGCTGGTAACGGTCAGCGTGAACTGGCTGAAGTGGTCATGGGGGTTCAGCCGGTTACCAGCGGTAAAATCAACTTCAATGGTCAAGAGATCACCACTCACAGTACCAAAGAACGTATCGCTGAAGGTTTCGTATATGTCCCTGAAGATCGCCTTTCTGATGGGTTCTTAAACAAAGCCAGCGTTGCGCATAACCTCATTTTGGGCTATCACAACCTTGAACCGTATAGCAAAAAAGGGATCATCAACTGGAAGAACGTGCATGAGAATTCCAGGAAGATGATCAACGAGTACAACATCAAGACCACTGGACCGGATGAAATAGGCGGTAACTTATCAGGGGGCAATATCCAGCGCGTCATGATCGCCAGGGCCTTCTCGCAGCCCTCCAGGTTGATGGTCGCCCACAATCCCACCCGGGGCCTGGATATTCCTTCCATGGATTTTGTCTACCAGAAGCTCCTCGGAAATTCCGCCACCGGCACAGCAATCCTGCTCCTTTCTGAAGACCTCGATGAACTGCTGCTCATTTGCAACCGCATCGCCGTTATGTACCGCGGTAAAGTAGTAGGGATTCTCCCCCGTGAGAAGTTCGAGAAGTACGAGATTGGTCGCCTGATGAGCGGTTACGAGCAGAAAAGTAAATAAAGGGAGAGAGCGTATACTATGACACAAATTAAAAAATTCTTTCCTTACCTGGTCTCTGTCCTGGCGGCTTTTTTGGTTGTAGGGGTACTGTTATGGGCCCTGGGTTTTAACCCGATAAAAGCCTATCAGACCATTCTCTTCACCTCCTTCCGCACGCCCAACGGGTTTGTCCAAACCCTTTTAAAGTGGATCCCGCTGACGCTCACCGCGCTGGCTTTTACCGTTCCCTTATCATCAGGTAAGTTCAATATCGGAGCCGAAGGACAGATGCTGGTTGGCGCCATCGGCGCTACCGCGGTTGGCATTCTTTTTAAAGACCTGCCCCCGGCGTTGTTGCTGCCGCTGGTGATCCTCGCGGGTATGCTGGCTGGTTCTTTCTGGGGTTTGATCGCAGCCTGGCTGCTCTACCAGTTCAACATCAACGAGATTCTCTCGACCGTGCTGTTGAACTTCATTTCGTTTGCGCTGGTCGACTTTGTAGCCACCGGTCCCTGGCGCGATCCCGCGGCTGGGCACCCCACCACGATACCAATTGGCGCGAACGGCTTTTTACCTGTGCTGGTGAAAAACCCTCCGCTGCATTCCGGCATCATCCTGGCCGTCATCGTGGCGATTGCGGTGTACATCTTCACCAGTAAAACGACTTCTGGTTATGAATTGCTGGTAACAGGGGCCAACCCGCGTGCTTCCAAAGTGCACGGCATTGATACGCGAAAGATGTTCCTGTTTTCACTGGTCATCGGGGCGGCCGTTGCTGGATTGGCGGGGGTTATCGAAGCGGCCGGCACCCACCACCGCCTCATCGAGGGGTTGCACTCCAACTTCCCGACCCTCGGGCTGATCATCGGCCTGATGGCGCGCGGCAAGAACCAGGCAGTTCCCTTCGTGGCATTCTTTATTTCCATTCTTGAAGTAGGCGGCAGCGCCATGCAGCGTACCATCATGGTGCCGGTGCAGATCGTGCTGATCGCAGAAGCGTTAATCCTGATCTTTATTCTTCTCTCTGACATCATCAAGAGGAGGCAGAAATGAGCGGTTTAGAAACAACCATCACTGATTTCCTCAAACTCACTTTCCTGTCCATGGTCCCATTTGTACTGGCAAGCCAGGGCACAATGCTCGGCGGTCGTACCGGGGTGTTCAATGTGGCGCAGGAAGGAATCATGCTTGTTGGCGCTTCTGTGGGCTTTCTGGTGAGTTACACCACTGGCAGTAACCTAATCGGTGCGCTGGTGGCTATGGCGGCAGGCGGCCTCTTTGGCTTGGTTTTGGCATACTTCACCACCACGTTAAAGATGGACCAGTTTGTCGTGGGCTTGGCGCTGTTCTTTATTGGTACCGGGTTATCTTCTCTTTTACCCAAGCTCGTCATCGGCATCACTCTCACCCCGCCGCTGGTAAAGACACTGCCCGAAATCCCCATCCCCCTGCTCAGCCAGATCCCCATCATCGGGCCGGTGCTCTTCAAGCAGAACATCCTGGTCTATTTCTCGATCCTGCTTTCGATATTCCTGTGGTACATATTGTTCCGTACCAACATGGGCTTGCGCCTGCGTTCGGTAGGTGAAAACCCCAAAGCCTCAGACGCGCTGGGTATCAACGTGGTTTCCAACCGCTACATCACCTCCATCATCGGCGGGATGCTCATCGGCCTGGCGGGCGCTTACCTTCCCATGGTATACACCGGCACTTTCACTGACTTGATGACCAAGGGTCGCGGCTGGATCGCCATCGCGCTGACCTTCTTCGGCGCCTGGAGCCCGCTGCCCATCCTCATCGGCTCGCTGTTCTTCGCCGCCATCGAGGTGCTGTCGTTCCGCTTCCAGGTAGGCGGTTCCTTCATCCCCTACCAGTTCCTTTCAATGCTGCCGTACATCGCCACGATCATCGTGATGATCTTCACCTTCGGTAAGTCGCGCGTTCCGGCTTTCCTGGGTCAGAACTACGATCGGGAACGAAGGACGTTATAGCCAGCATTTGCAGCGTATTTTATAACGAGTGAAAAAAAACCTCCGGGAGTCCACTCTTCCGGAGGTTTTTTTATCATGGAGAGCCGCCAGAGAATAAAAAAACCACCGCGACAGCGTTCCACGGTGGATCGGCGTTAATAGAAAAAAGTCTCTTGGCAACGACCTACTCTCCCAGGGAGTCGCCCCCCAAGTACCATCGGCGCTGACAGCCTTAACGACCGGGTTCGGGATGTTACCGGGTGTACCACTGTCGCTCCAGTCACCAAGAGACTTAATTCACGAAGTTAAGATACCAACCTTACGATAGTATGTAGTCCATAAAAGAGTGCCGAGTTCCCCGCACCATATGAAGAAGCCCTCGATCATTAGTACAGATTAGCTCAACGCATTGCTGCGCTTACACATTCTGCCTATCAAACAGGTAGTCTACCTGTGATCTTACTCCCTTACGGGAAAACAGGGATCTAATCTTGTGGCGAGTTTCCCACTTAGATGCATTCAGCGGTTATCTCTGCCTGACTTAGCTACCCAGCGATGCCGTTGGCACGACAACTGGAACACCATCGGTCAGTCCACCCCGGTCCTCTCGTACTAGGGGCAGCTCCACTCAAATCCCTTACGCCCACAGCGGATAGAGACCGACCTGTCTCACGACGGTCTGAACCCAGCTCGCGTACCGCTTTAACGGGCGAACAGCCCGACCCTTGGGACCTGATACAGCCCCAGGATGCGATGAGCCGACATCGAGGTGCCGAGCGAAGTCGTCGATATGGACTCTTGGACTTCACCAGCCTGTTATCCCCGGGGTAGCTTTTATCCGGTAAGCCACGGCCCTTCCACTCAGTACCGTGGGATCACTAAGCCCGACTTTCGTCTCTGCTCGACGCGTTGGTCTTGCAGTCAAGCTCCCTTATGCCTTTACACTCTTTGGCAGGTTTCCATTCTGCCTGAGGGAACCTTTGGGCGCCTCCGTTACCTTTTAGGAGGCGACCGCCCCAGTCAAACTGCCCACCTGGCACGGTCCCTCATCCGGATGACGGAATGAGGTTAGGGTCTAAACAAAGTTAGGGTGGTATTTCACCGAAGGCTCCACCGAAGCTAGCGCTCCAGTTTCACAGCCTCCCACCTATCCTACACAAACCTTGCCCAAACTCAATGCCAGGATGCAGTAAAGCTCCACGGGGTCTTTTTGTCCTGCTGCGGGTAGGCCGCATCTTCACAGCCATTTCAATTTCGCCGGGTCCCTCGTTGAGACAGTGCTCTAGTTGTTACACCGTTCGTGCGGGTCGGAACTTACCCGACAAGGAATTTCGCTACCTTAGGACCGTTATAGTTACGGCCGCCGTTCACCGGGGCTTCAGTTCAAAGCTTCGGCTTGCGCCTAACCTCTCCCTTTAACCTTCCGGCACTGGGCAGGTGTCAGCCCCTATACATCGCCTTTCGGCTTTGCAGAGACCTGTGGTTTTGTTAACCAGTCACTAGAGCCATTTCACTGCGACCCCTCAACGCTCAAGATTAACTTTCACGTCGAAGGGCACCCCTTCTCCCGAAGTTACGGGGCTATGTTGCCTAATTCCTTAACGAGGGTTCTCCCGTTCGCCTTAGTATACTCTACTCGTCTACCTGTGTCGGTTTGCGGTACGGGCACTCAAGATTCAACGTTTAGGGGCTTTTCTTGGCAGCAAGGCTCAACTCACTTCTACCTCAAGGGCACGCCACCAGATCTCAACTCAAGCTGCGGATTTGCCTACAGCTCTCAACGTCTGACACCTGGTGCACCCACACAACCAATCGTGGGCTGGCCTACCTCGCTGCGTCCCCCCTTCACTCCTCTTAAGTGGTTCGGGAATGTTGACCCGATGTCCATCACCTACGCCTTTCGACCTCGGCTAAGGACCCGACTAACCCGACGCGGAATGACCTGGCGTCGGAAACCTTAGACATACGGCGAACACGGTTCTCACGTGTTTTACGCTACTCATGCCTGCATTCTCACTTCTGTCCGCTCCAGCCGTCCTTACGGTCGACCTTCCCTGCAAACAGAACGCTCCCCTACCGCCCCAGCTATTGCTGAGACCCAAAGCTTCGGTATTATGCTTAGCCCCGTTAAATTTTCCGCGCAGGATCACTTGACCAGTGAGCTATTACGCACTCTTTAAAGGGTGGCTGCTTCTGAGCCAACCTCCTGGTTGTTAAAGTAACCCCACATCGTTTCCCACTTAGCATAAATTTGGGGACCTTAGCTGTTGATCTGGGCTGTTTCCCTTTCGACTACGAAACTCATCTCCCGTAGTCCAACTGCTATATTCTGGAATACCGGCATTCGGAGTTTGATTGGGTTTGGTAAGCATTAAGCCCCCTAGCCCATTCAGTGCTCTACCTCCGGTACTGAACATATAGCGCTAGCCCTAAAGCTATTTCGGGGAGAACCAGCTATCTCCGAGTTCGTTTGGCATATCACCTCTACCCACAGATCATCCCCTAATTTTGCAACATTAGTAGGTTCGGGCTTCCACGAGCGATTAGACTCGCTTCACCCTGTCCATGGGTAGCTCACTCGGTTTCGGGTCTAATCCTTGCGACTCAGCGCCCTATTCAGACTCGCTTTCGCTACGGCTTCGAGTGTCACTCTCTTAACCTCGCCACAAAGATTAACTCGCAGGCTCATTCTCCAAGAGGCACGCTGTCAGGCGTAGCGGCGCGCACCCGGCTTTCACCGGAGCACCGACCCGCTATTAGCCCTCCAACTGCTTGTAAGTTTACGGTTTCAGGTTCTATTTCACTCCCCTCAACGGGGTACTTTTCACCTTTCCCTCACGGTACTTGTTCACTATCGGTCGCCAAGTGTATTTAGCCTTGGAGGGTGGACCCCCCAGATTCCTACCGTATTAGCGTGCACGGTAGTACTCAGGTACCTGACGGAAGGTGTTGGGTTTTCGTTTACGGGACTGTCACCCTCTCTGGTTGGCTTTCCCACACCATTCTACTAACCAAACACTTTGTAACTTCACAATGTCAGGCCCTACAACCCCACTACGGCAAGCCGCAGTGGTTTGGGCTTTTCCCCTTTCGCTCGCCACTACTCAGGGAATACTCTCTTTTCCTCCGGGTACTTAGATGTTTCAGTTCCCCGGGTGCCCTTCGATCCGCCTATATATTCAGCGGATGATGCCAGCGGTTCGCGCTGGCGGGTTTCCCCATTCGGAAATCTCCGGATATATCGCCTGTTTACGGCTCCCCGAAGCTTATCGCAGTAACCTACGTCCTTCATCGGCACTTGGCGCCAAGGCATCCACCATAAACTCTTAGTAACTTCTCACACATGATGCGGAGAACTCGATACTCTTTATCGTATCATTTATTACAGATTACATTCGATCAAAACTTTATGTTGTTTTGACTTGGCCTACATACTATTCTATAAGGTTGGTAAGGTGCTGCTGACTCATCAGGGTGGTCAGTCGCCGGTTGAAGGGCGATCAGTGTCACTCACGTACACGTCAGGGGCACTGAACCCACTTCAACCTATTCATTTTTCAAAGAGACAAGTCGACCCGGCTCACCGCCGGGTCTTATCAACCGTGCGGATCTGCCATTTTTTATATTTCGGTCGCGCTTCTTGCCACTCACTGCTCCAATTATTTTTTTGCAGCTCAGTGGAGATGAGGGGATTCGAACCCCTGACCTCCGCCGTGCAAAGGCGGCGCTCTCCCAACTAAGCTACATCCCCGATGTTTCCGGGTTTCAGGTGGGCCTTTCAGGACTCGAACCTGAGACCTCGCCCTTATCAGAGGCGCGCTCTAACCAACTGAGCTAAAAGCCCAAGATCAGTCCCTTAGAAACTGAGAAGTGACAGGAAAATCTTGCCTTGCGTCTTCTTTTGCGTCTCGACACCGCGCCGAGACAATTGAGAGCTAGAACATCCCCCGAAGGTTCAGTTCAAGACTCCATAGAAAGGAGGTGATCCAGGCGCACCTTCCGGTACACCTACCTTGTTACGACTTCGTCCCAGTCATCAACCCCACCCTCGACGGCTCCCTCCTTGCGGTTAGGATACCGGCTTCAGGTGTTGCCAACTCCCATGACGTGACGGGCGGTGTGTACAAGCCCCGGGAACGTATTCACCGCAGTATAGCTGACCTGCGGTTACTAGCAACTCCATCTTCATGCAGGCGGGTTTCAGCCTGCAATCTGAACTGAGACCAGCTTTATGGATTGGCTCCACCTCGCGGTTTGGCAACCTATTGTGCTGGCCATTGTAGCGTGTGTGTGGCCCAGGATATAAAGGCCATGCTGACTTGACATCATCCCCACCTTCCTCCGGCTTAAGACCGGCAGTCCCGTGTGACACATATAACACACAGCGAGGGTTGCGCTCGTTAGCGGACTTAACCGAACATCTCACGACACGAGCTGACGACAGCCATGCAGCACCTGTGCAAGCTCCCCGAAAGGTCGGTCACTTTTCAGTTTCCTACCACTTGCATGTCAAACCCTGGTAAGGTTCTTCGTGTAGCATCGAATTAAACCACACGCTCCGCTGCTTGTGCGGGGCCCCGTCAATTCCTTTGAGTTTTAACCTTGCGGCCGTAGTCCCCAGGCGGTGAACTTATCGCGTTAGCTTCAGTACCGATGGATTTAACCCCACCGACACTAAGTTCACATCGTTTACAGCTAAGACTACCGGGGTCTCTAATCCCGTTTGCTACCTTAGCTTTCGTGTCTGAGCGTCAGAAATGGGCCAGGAGACCGCTTTCGCCACTGGTGTTCCTCCGCATATCTACGCATTTCACCACTACACGCGGAATTCCATCTCCCTCTACCACTCTCTAGTCTGATAGTTTTGAACGACCTCTCCCGGTTAAGCCAGGAGCTTTCACATCCAACTTATCAAACCGCCTGCACACGCTTTACGCCCAGTAAATCCGGATAACGCTCGCCTCCTACGTTTTACCGCGGCTGCTGGCACGTAGTTAGCCGAGGCTTATTCTAAAGGTACTGTCCTTCCTCATCCCTTTAAAAAGCGCTTTACAACCCGAAGGCCTTCATCGCGCACGCGGCGTTGCTGGTTCCCGGTTTCCCAGATTACCAATATTCCCTACTGCTGCCACCCGTAGGTGTATGGACCGTGTTTCAGTTCCATTGTGGGGGGCCACCCTCTCAGGTCCCCTACCCGTCATCGCCTTGGTAGGCTATTACCCTACCAACTAGCTGATGGGACGCAGGCCCCTCCCGAAGCGAATAAATCCGTTTAGTCGTAAGGCATCTAATCCAAACGACCACATGGGGTATTAGCAATCCTTTCGGACTGTTATCCCCCTCTTCGGGGCAGGTCACCAACGCGTTACTCACCCGTTCGCCACTAAGACAGTATTGCTACAGTCTCCGTTCGACTTGCATGTATTAAGCACGCCGCCAGCGTTCATCCTGAGCCAGGATCAAACTCTCCGCCAAATAACACCTTTCGGTGTAAGTTACGGATCTGGTTTGTTACTCTTTTGAAAACGACAGGGCATCGTTTTCCTATCACTCTTCAGTTGTTAAGGTACTGATTTCCAAGGGCCAGATTTTTCTCTCGCGACCGCCGCTCGTTAAGACCAGGTGACAAAATTACCGATGCTCCTTTACAGGACGTCATCGGCCTGCCTTTACGATTTGCTTGTGGACAAGTCCTCAAGCTTGCTGCGTTTGTTGGGTTGTTACGGATCTGCTTATTCCAGCGAAATCTTCAACGCACTTGGGACAGATATTGTAACCGCCTGTCTTTTCCCTGTCAAGGGTGTGTTCAACGAGTGGGTCACTTCTCGAGTCTGGTTATTGGGTTTTCAATGATCTGCTCTTTAGGCGAGACCGTTTGCCGTGTTATGGGCAACGAGGGATGATTATACCTGCTGATGTGTTTGTGTCAAGGGTTAATCAGCACCAATTTCACCTCTTTTTCAACTTCCAAGGGGAACTTTTCTTTCCTTTTGTGCGTTTGAAGAATAGGGCGAAACAGGAGTGTTATAATCTGAATTCATGACCAGGACACGCGCGCACCTTTCACCTTCCCTGTGGCTGCAGCTCGGCACCTCCTTATGGATTGGTCTTGCCGCGACCCTGGCGTTGCTGCTCATTTCCCACATTCTCCCCTTACTGGTCTTTGGCAACCGTATTTTCCCTGGCGTTTCACTTTCCGGTTTGAACCTTTCAGGGCTGAACGCCAACGAAGCCGCCGCACTCATCAGCCGTTCAGCATACTACCCTGCATCAGGGCGCATCACGCTGGAATACGGTTCGCAACAATGGGCGCTTAGCCCTTCCCAACTGGGGGTGATGCTCGACCCCCAGGCTACAGCCATCACCGCTTATAAAATCGGGCGCAGCGGCCCTCTGGAAAAAGTGCTGCTGGACCGTTTTAACCTCCTTCGTGGCAGCGCGGAGGTACAGCCAACCTTCATCTTCAACGAAAAAGCCACCGTTGACTTCCTTAACGCTATCGCCGCGGAAATCAACCAGCCACTGCAGGAAGCCAGCCTTGAAATTCAAGGGGTTGACGTCTTTGTGCGCAACGGTCAACCCGGGCGCGTACTCGATGTTGCCGCCAGCCTGGCGCGCATCGCCGCCCAGGTCGAACAGGTGCGCGATGGCGTTGTACCTCTGGCGGTGATCGAGACCCAGCCGCTTATCTCAGATGTCAGCGAGCAGGCTGAACTCGCCCGCGAAATCCTCAGCCAGCCATTGCGCTTTACCCTGCCGGCGGAGGTCGGTGAGATAGAAGGAAACTGGATGCTTGAGCCGACCGCGCTGGCAAAGATGCTCACCTTTGAGCGCGTACAGGATGGCGGTACTGATTCACTCGCCGTGGTCGTCAACCCTACCCTGGCAGGGTTGCACCTGGATTCCCTGCGCGAGTCGCTTGACGCTGAACCGCAAAACGCGCGCTTTATCTTCAACGATGAAACCGGTCTGCTAGACCTGAAGGATTCGGCGGTAATCGGGCGCAAGCTCAACATTCAGTCATCGCTGGAGAATATCAATAGCAGCCTCAAAGCCGGGAGCCATGAAGCCCAGCTCGTCTTTGATATCACCCCGCCCGCTGTCACCGATTCAATGACCGGAGCGGAGCTGGGGATCACCGAGCTGGTTTACGAATATACGTCTTACTTCTATGGTTCCTCTCCAGACCGCGTGCAAAATATCAAAACCGCCTCTTCCTCATTCCATGGTCTGCTGGTGCCGCCCGGAGGTGTCCTTTCCATGGCTGATGAATTGGGTGATATCAGCCTGGATAACGGTTACGCTGAAGCCCTCATCATCCTGGGTGATGAAACCATCAAAGGCGTAGGCGGCGGTGTTTGCCAGGTGAGCACCACCCTGTTCCGCACAGCTTACTTCGCCGGGTACCCTATCCTAGAACGCCACGCGCACGCCTACCGCGTGGGGTATTACGAACAGACCCCCAGTGGTGGGCATAACGCCAACCTCGCCGGTCTTGATGCCACGGTTTTTGTGCCGCTGGTAGATTTTAAATTTAAGAACGACAGCGACCACTGGCTGTTGATGGAAACTTACGTGTACAACAACACCGCGCTCACCTGGAAGTTCTACTCGACCAAAGACGGCCGCCAGGTGGAGCACAGCACTACCGGACCTACCCAAAAAGTGAAAGCCCCCGATGACCTTTATCGTGAAAACCCTGAACTAAAAAAAGGCGAGGTCAAACAGGTGGATTGGGCCGCGGAAGGCGCCAGGGTGGTGGTAACCCGCCGGGTCACACGCGGCGGCGAGCTGCTGTATAACGACACATTCACCACGGTGTATGAGCCCTGGCGCAACATCTTTGAATACGGCCCGGGCACTGAGGACATGCCCCCCGACAAGAAAAGCGGCAGCGCGGAAGACGAAGAATAACCCCCCAGTATAATGGTACAATTGCCCCGTAATGAAAAAGCGGAGGATGAATGAAGGTCAACCAAGAACTGCTTGAGATCCTGCGCTGCCCGGCCTGCGTTAAAGAAAAACCCGGTTTGCTCGAACAGGTACGCGAGGTGTGGCTGGTATGCACAGACTGCGGCCGTAAATACCCGATAGTAGAAGAGATACCGGTGCTGTTGATTTCGGAAGGCGAGCGCTGGCGCGCCCTGCCAGTGGAGGACCTGCCCGTTCCCCCGCCAAGGCCTGAATGATTTTTTCTCCCAGCTCCAATTATCTGGTATTGTTCTTGCAACAAAGCACCGGTAACACACTAACCTCATTAATGATGGTGAACTCTTAATGGCTCAAATGACAAAAAAACCCATGGCGCACTCAATTCGCCGCAACCTCAAAATGGATACCACCACCCGGGTGTTATTGATCTCATTCGCCGTGGTCGGCCTGCTGCTGGCATTTTTAGCGGGTAAATTCATTTATAACACGGTAAAAAGCTGGTCGATCACCTCTCTGCCTGGCGCGCCGGTTAGTTCTCCTGGCAGCAGCGCAACCACAGGGCAGATTCCTGATTTGAATATCCAATCCAACACCGGGCCAGAAGCCAAATCATGGGACGGTAAAAGCCGCGTGAATATTCTGTTCCTCGGGCTGGACGCCACCGACCAGCGCGAGCTGATGGAGCCGGGACCTCGTTTTTCAGACACCATGATCCTGGTAACCATCGACCCGCTCTCGCAAACCCTCGGCGCGCTCTCCATCCGCCGTGACCTGTGGGTGAATGTCCCGGGTTACGACTATCACAAGATCAACAAGGCGCACTTTATCGGTGAAGCCTATCACCTCCCCGGCGGCGGCGCCGGTCTGGCTGTTGCCACAGTCGAGGAATTTCTCGGTATCCCCATCCATTATTACGCCAAAGTGGATTTCAACACCTTCGTCAGGGTGATCGATGAAATTAAGGGGGTAAAGATAGAGGTCAAGGAACCCATCCTGGCAGATTGGGGCGCGAACGGCAATAACTTCTGGTTGGAACCCGGTGTGTACACCCTGCCCGGCACCTACGCGCTGGCCTACGCGCGCTACCGCGGCAGTGATGCCGGCGATATTGACCGCGGTGAACGCCAGATGCAGGTGATGATGGCCATTCGCGACCGTATCCTCGATTTCAAGATGCTTCCGCAGCTCATCCAAAGCGCGCCCGCCCTATACCAGGATGTTTCTGATGGCGTGCAAACCAACATGTCCTTCGATCAGGCAGTGCAGCTGATGGTATTGATAAGTAAAATCCCGCGCGAGAATTTTAAGACCTACAACATCACTTACGATGACGCCGCGCCAGAGATGATTACCACCCTGGACGAAGGCACCCAGTACATCCTGCGTCCCTTCCCTGATAAGATACGCGAGCTGCGAGACCGGGTTTTCGCCTCAGAAGGCGTGGCAGCCGCTCCTATCGTCATGCAGAGTGGTGGAGACCCACTGGCGTTGGCCCAGGCTGAAGGCGCCCGTATCAGCATCTTCAACGGTACCAGCACCAACGGCTTGGCAGAAGCCACTAGGGATTATCTTACTTCACAGGGCTTGCACGTTATTGAAGCGTCCTCTGCCAGTGAGGCTTATTCTTATACCACGCTGGTGGTACACAGCGCCACACCATACACACTGGCTTACCTGTCTTCGCTGATGAACAATATTCCCAGCACGCGCATTTTTAACCAGTACGACCCTCAAAGCACGACGGATATCACCGTTTTCCTGGGGACCGATTGGGCTACCGCCAACCCGATGCCGTAAACGCAGCGGTTGTTGCGCAATCTCATCAGGCCGGGCAACCGGCCTGATTTATTTTATGGTTGCTTAAAAACAAGTTGAATGGAACCCGGGAACGCTTCTCCATCCTTGTTCTTGCATTGTGGAACAGAAAGGTTTTGCACCAACTGCCCCGTGCTGCCAACCCGCAGGTTATAGGTCATCCCCTCCACCATCGCATAATCAGCATAGCCCGGGCTGATTTCAGGGTAGAACCCGGTGAAATAACTTTCAACGCCGCCATCGGTGATGGAAACCTCCACGCGCACCGCCGGTACCCCTTCATCTGCTGCGTTAAACACAAAAACCTGGATCAACGACCCGCGTCCCTCCACTTCGCAAATCTCCTTTTGTTGTATCAACGCGTAAGGAGCGCCCTGTGTGGGCAAGGGGGTGGGGCTGGGGCGTGGGGTGATCGTGGCGCCGGGTGTGCGGGTTGGAGGGGGAAGCGTGGGCGTCTCCTGCTCACCAGGGGCTGGTTCGGTTGCCTGCCCGCCAGCTTCTGCGGCAATGCGCGGCAATGGCGTGATCAGCAGCTGTTTTTGGCTTACCGCCGCGGCCAGCAGCGCCAACGCCCGGCTGGTATGCTCATCTCCGCCGGGTCTCTTCTCTTTTTCAGCCTGCGCCACCAGGGCATCCGCCGGCCTGGGGTCCGCCAGCAGCGCCAGCCGTGCAACGGCGCGACCATTATCTGCTTCCACCAGGTACGCCCGGGCGACGAGCGCGCGGTACTGTTCACGATCGACCGCCTTCAACGCCGATGGGGCTACATCCACATATCGAGCAGGAACAATAAAAATAGATGTGAGTAAACCCAGGACGGCGCCAATGACAAGCCCGGTGAGCAGGTACAAGGACCCGCGCTTTTCCTTCATGGCCTGGTCTCCTGCCTGGTTTGTTGCAGGGCGATTTCCAGGTCGGCAATCAGGCGCATTTCCCAGTCGGCGTAGCCCATTTCCTGGGCGGTCAGCAATCCGCGCCGAACCGCTCCAATCGCGTCAGCCGGTTTAATCTTCTCCAGACGGTCGGTAGCCTTCTCCAGGTCTCCATCGGTGGCGAACAATTCGGCTACCATCAGCACGTAATCAGCTTTATAGTCTGCCCGTAAACTTTTCATCGCCGCAGCCGATATTTTTGCCGGGTAATACAACCAACCATACATCAGCCCGGCGGTTGCGCCAAGCATAATGGCGAGAATGAAGGCGATCAACCTGCCTTTGCGCATCTACTGATCCTTCGGCAGCATGGGCATGTGAATGCCCAACCGCCTGGCGGCCATAATGGCCTCGGGGTATCCGGCGTCAGCGTGCCTGACCACCCCCATGCCCGGGTCGGTAGTCAACACGCGCTCCAGGCGTTTGGCAGCCTGCGGGGTGCCATCCGCCACAATGACCATGCCAGCGTGCTGGCTGAAACCGATTCCTACCCCGCCGCCATGATGGAATGAAACCCAGGTCGCCCCGCCCGCGGCGTTGACCAGCGCGTTGAGGATCGGCCAGTCACTGATGGCATCCGAGCCGTCTTGCATCCCCTCTGTTTCGCGGTTAGGGGAGGCGACCGAGCCAGCATCCAAATGGTCGCGCCCAATGACAATGGGCGCTTTTAATTGACCTCTGGCAACCATTTCATTAAATAACAGTCCTGCTCGCGCTCGCTCACCATACCCCAGCCAGCAGATGCGCGAGGGCAGCCCCTGGAAATGCACCCGCTCTCGCGCCATGGTTAACCAGCGCTTGAGATGCTCGTCACGCGGAAACAACTTACTGATGGCTTCGTCCGTGCGGTAAATATCTTCGGGGTCACCTGAAAGCGCCACCCACCTGAAGGGACCTTTTCCCTCGCAAAACAACGGGCGGATATACGCCGGCACAAAACCGGGGAATTGAAAAGCGTCTTTTACACCGTTATCAAAGGCGCGCTGGCGCAGGTTGTTGCCATAATCGAACACCTCAGCGCCCTTGCGTTGGAAATGCAGCATGGCGCGGATGTGCGCCGACATCGAATCCAGTGAGCGATGCTCGTATTGCCGCGGGTCATCACTGCGCATCCTCTCTGCCTCTTCTAGTGAAAGCCCCGCCGGGATGTAACTCATTACATCATGCGCCGGCGTCTGGTCGGTCACCAAATCTGGCACCACGCCGCGCAGCACCAGTTCGGGGTAAATTTCAGCGGCATTACCGATGAGCGCGATGGAACGGGGTTCTTCTCGCTGGCAAAATTCCTCCACCAGGGTCATGGCCTCTTCCAGCGAATCCACCACCACATCCACATAACCTGTTTCCAGGCGGCGTTGCGCTCGCTGGGGGTCAACCTCAACGCACAGTCCCACACCTTCGTTCATGGTGATAGCCAGTGGCTGCGCGCCGCCCATGCCTCCCAGACCGGCGGTCAGCACAAACCGACCGCGTAATGATTGCCAGCCCTTTTGCCTGGCCAGCGATCCCAGGGTTTCGTAAGTCCCCTGCAAAATCCCCTGGGTGCCAATATAAATCCACGAGCCCGCTGTCATCTGCCCGAACATGATGAGCCCTTTTGCCGCCAGTTGATCAAAATGCTGCTGCGTGGCCCAATGCGGAACCAGGTTGGAATTGGCGATAAGCACTCGCGGCGCGTCAGCGTGGCTTTTAAAAACAACCACCGGCTTGCCCGATTGCACCAGCAGTGTTTCATCCGGTTCGAGTTCACGCAAAGATCGCAGGATGGCATCAAAGGATTCCCAGTTGCGCGCCGCCTGCCCGCGCCCACCATACACCACCAGGTCTTGCGGGCGTTCCGCCACCTCGGGGTCAAGGTTATTTTGGATCATGCGGTATGCGGCTTCGATCTGCCAGTTCTTACAGGTGAGCGTACTCCCGCGGGGAGCCCTGATCACGCGTGTTTCCACCATGCGTCCTCCGTTCTTTTCCGGCCTGTTTTTTCGATTATTATACGCTGAAATACAAACCCCTTACGCCGCACGCGTTACGGGCTGCTATCAGGGATGATAACCGCACCTCAAATCTGCCTGGCGTAAGCGAGCAGCACCGGCGGTGATATTTGCCCGCGCAACCCGCCCTGGCGCAGAACCAGCCGCGTAAGAAGCGGGCGCTTTTTTAAGCGATACGCCAGGAATTCCGCCACGCGGCCAGGTTCTTCCAGCGCTTTAAAAGTGGCACGGGTGCAATGCTCACCCACCTGTATCTCCACCCTTGGCTGGGATTGCGCGTTGCGGTACCAATCAGTCCACGGCCATCCGCAGCGCCTTCCCAGTACGCCCCGTCGATCCATTCATACTGCAGTCCAACTGTGTGAGGTTTGCCGCTCCGCCTGCCAGTGGTGGTAAGCAGCAAGACCATCCCGCCGACGAGTCGATACAAAATAATGCGATAAAGCCGGGTGAATTTATGGTTGTCTGGCCTGAACCTTATGTAACGGGCCGTTCACTCGTACTTGAGCGCGTTAACCGGCACCAAAGATGCAGCGCGCAGCGCCGGGTACAACCCTGAAAGCAGCCCGATGACGGTAGCAAAAACCAGCGCAAAAACAGGCAGCCAGAAGGGCGTTGATGTGGCGGCTGTAGGCAGAGAGCCGCCCCCGTTGGCAGCCTGGCTGGCAAAATACGAAAGCGCCACCACATTGAGGATAGCGCTGGCTCCCCAGCCCAGGGCCACGCCACCCAGGCCGCCCACAAAGCCAATGCCGGCGGCTTCGCCCAGGAAAATGCTCAGCACGTCGCGGTTGGTGGCTCCCACCGCTTTCATCAGTCCAATCTCGCGCGTGCGCTCGAGGATGGCCATGGCCATGGTGTTGGCAATACCAATCGCCGCCACCAGCAGCGCGATGGCGCCGACGCC
>Ga0116147_1002117_pt1 | contig 20739 bp, 10 predicted proteins | sample AD_JPNHG3_MetaG_FD_89749 | JGI IMG/M metagenome (GOLD analysis project Ga0116147, IMG submission 89749) | Active sludge microbial communities of municipal wastewater-treating anaerobic digesters from Japan - AD_JPNHG3_MetaG | ecosystem: Engineered > Bioreactor > Anaerobic > Digestate | place...
ATCCATCTTCGCAAACGCGGACGCGCCTTTACCGCCACCGCCCGTGATCCGCACAAACGGCGCACCAATATATCCCGCGCCCGCCGAGGCAACGGGAATCGACACCACGCCAAGTCCGGTCGGCCGGCGCAGCGGTGTGTTGATCGACAACATCATGCCGGCCGTCGGAATGTCCACGATCGCGCCGTTCTCAAAAACGGTCACATCGGGATAACGGCCGGCGTCTCCGTTGAACAGCTCAGTGGTGTCCGGATTCAGGGCGCGCAACAGGCCGCCGTTCCAGTTGACCAGCGCGTCGGTGTTGGAGCGGTTGGCGCGCCAGATGCGCTTGGCGGTCGTCTCGCCGCCATTCAGGTTGAGCATGGCGGTCATGTTGTCGCGGTTGCCCAGATTGATCGCCCCGTTGTTGGTGACCACCGCGCTCCCGCTAACCGTCATGATGGCAACGCCAGCCGAAGTGTTGTTCTCGCTTTCGTCACCGATCTTGAGCGAGGTTTTATTGTCGACAAGGCCGCCGGACACATGCGCCACGCCCACGCCGCCGCGGCTGATCCCGATCGTCCCGCCATAGGTGGCATTGAATACCGACACGCCCCCCGTCTGCTCAAGGATGCCATAACTGGTCAAGCCACACCCGATTTGCGTGTACCCGTTGTTGGTCAACACGCCGTCCGCCAAGAGATAATATCCGTATCCCGCGTTACCGATGCGTCCATCGTTGGACGAGCCGCCCGTGTTGTGCATCACACCGCCGGTCTGGTACACCGCACCAACGCCCAGTGTCCCGTTACCTACCAGCAAGCGTCCGGAGATGAATCCGTCATCCTCGATGCGCATCACGCCGCGACCGTTATTTCCGATCGCGACCAACGGCTGCCCGACCACGTTATAGCCTCTGTCTAACGTTTCGATCCGCGTGGCACCGCCCACGACCAGCGTGGCCAACGGATCGGATGTTGAGGTGCTCTCACCGACGATGACACTCTGGTCATCCAGATAACGGCTGACCGGCGACAGGTCCAGCGTACCGCCGTAGACACGGATCGGCCCAAGATTCGCGCCTCCACCCGACAGGGTCAGCGTGTTCGGTCCCAGCTTGCGCACTCCCAGATGAGGCAGGTCCAACGTATAGTCCAGATCCTCGTAAGCAGTATCGAAGCCGATCGATGTTTTCGGACCGGCAAACGTGGTGCCGTTGTTAATCAGGTCGTTGATTTCCGTCAACGTGAAGCCCGGCCGCGTACCGGCGGCATCCGCCACGCACAGAGCCAGACACCCGGCGTTGACCACCTCGACCGCCGTCGCGTAGTTCGGCAACGCGCCGGGCGCGACGGCATATAGCGTCCCGTTCGAGATCACGGTACCGCCGGTCCAACTGTTGTTGGTGTTGCGCAGATAGGTGATGCCGCTGTCGTTGCCGGTCTTGAGCAGCCGGCCAGGCCCCGAAATCTCGCCGGTATAGGTGTCGCTGGCGGCAACTGAACCCTCGAACCGGGCAGCCCCGTTCAGCACAACGGGGCCGGCCCAGTTGTTGAGATTCGTCATGTAACCGCTCCGTGCAAGAACGCGCGACCCATCGTCCAGACTCAACGTCCATTCGATCGGACGCGCAATCTGATAAAAATCAAAATAAGCCCCGTTACGCACCGACACCGTGTTGGCGGCACCGCCAGACAAGGATGCCGCCACCTCAAGCGTCACGCCACCCTGTTCGATATCGATAAACGACGTACCGAGATCATTCGTGACCGTCGTGTTGGTGAAGCCAAAGAGCGAAGTGCCCTTTTTGGTGATGCCGTGCCCATTGAGGTTCATGTAGGTCTGCGTGGCGTTATCGCCGCGAAGATCCAGCCGCTGCGAGCCGCCCACGGTCAGATCACCCAGCAACGTGACATGCGACAACGCCCAGTACTGGCTGTACGCGCCGGTATTGAGCAGTGCACCGTTACCGTCCGGACCGGCACCGGTCGCGTAAACATGCTCGCTCCCCAGGCGCAGAGTGTTGGCGGCGCTCCCCCGGAAGTCCAGCGCGCCGCCGTCCTGCACCACCGTGGGCGCAGCGGTCGAGCCGAATGTGGTGTTGTGCAGGACACGTGCCGTACCGCGGCTTACGAGCGTCGTACCTGCATAGGTGTTGCCGCTGTTCGGGAAGGCGAGCGTACCATCGCCGGACTTGACTAGGTCACCGTTGCCGCTGATCGTGCCGGCCGGCATGTCACGCACCACGTCTGCGGGAACGTTGATTTCAAGCGCCCCCTGACTGATCCCCGTACCGCCGGTGTATGATATCGGTCCATTCAGGCGGACGTCGCCGGGGCCAGCCTTATCAAGCCGCACCGCATTCGCGCCGTCGTTCTGCAGCGCAGCATTGACGGTGAGCGCCGCCCCACCGGATGCATTCGCATTCGCCAGAACGAGCCTGTTGCCCGCGGATGCGGGCGAGGTCAGCACACCATCGCCCGGCACGGTGCCGAGCGTCAGCCCGGCCGCGCCGTCCGCGATCTGCACACGCGGCGCTACCAACGTGGCACCGCCGAAGGTAACGATCGCCTCCGTTGCCGTTTCCTGCGAGAGCAACGCCACGGCGGTCGGGTTGGCATCCAGCGTGATGCCGCCCGTCGTACCGGTCGTCGTGATGTGCGCGGTTTCACCCGCGTTATCGTTGATCACGGAAGGACCGAGCGCAGAGAGCGTTTGGGCCGGCAGGTTGGCGGCATGGATGCCCTCGGTCGAAGAATATGCGGCCAGATCCGCGCCGCCATTGACAGTCGCCCACGGTCCAATCAGACCGTCCGGCTGCCCGGTTATGAAAATCTTGGTCGTCGTGCCCAGTCCGTCCGCCGTGATGTCGAGCGTCCCGGAGACATGCTCCAACGAGGCGAAGGTCACCGTAGCCGAGGAGGCCCCCGGAGCCACGACCAGACGCGAGTCAGCCCCGTCGATCCGCAGCGTGTTGAAGGCCGCACTGTAATTGGCGGCAGGTGTCCCCGCGTTCAACAGGAGCCGGCCACCGCGCAACCGCAGCAGCGAAGCGGCGTTCAGCGAGCCAGAGGCAGCGAGACCGAGCGTGCCGTCATCGATCACCGTGTCACCGGTGTAGGTATTGGCCGCCGAGAGGATCTGCGTACCGATCCCGCGCTTGTACAGCCCAAGACGACCTGTGCCACCGTTTTCGATGACACCGCTGTTCTCGATCACACCCGCTGGATCAGTCACGTTGAAGATAAAGGCATGCGCGTTGTTATTGCCCGACAGGAACTTGCCCGTGAACGTGAGTGTGCCGTTACCGGTGTGCTCGACGGTCACGTCTTGCGAACCACCCGCATTTTGGTAGAACGTACGGTCGGTCGAGCCGCTCGTGCCGGTGAAACGGAAGGTCGTGTTGTTTACCGTGAACTTGAAGGACTGACCGACTCCCAGCGTGCTTGGGGTGCCCACGTTCGCAACACTCGGCACGGAGAGCACGCCGTACCATGTGATCAGCGTATTGCCGACCTGCTCGTTGCCGGGGTTGGTCAGTTCGATCGTACCGCCAGAGCCATTGTGCTCGAAGCCGTTCTGCCCGGTAATCTTGGCCCGTATCGAGAGAGTTTTGCCCGGGACAGCCTGATTGTCGGCGAAGTTCTCGCCCGAACTCACACTGAAACTCAGCGTGCCGTCACCGTCGATGACCGCGTCCTCTTCGGCGCGCAACGTCACCGCCCCGGTGTTTTCCAGGCTCAGGTGAGCGCCCGCGGCAATCGTCAGCGTCATGCCCGGATTGCGGAAGTAAATCGTCTTGATAGCCTGATTCTGGTTGATCAAGACGTTTGGCGGCGTACCTGCCGGAAAGACCACGGTATCGGCACTACCCGCAGGCGCGGTATTGTCTTGCCAGTTCTGCGGATTCGTCCAGAGGGTATCGCCGCCGGCTCCGGTCCACGTCCGTTCAGCGCCGTACGCGCCCCAGACAACAGCAATCATCCATCCCGCACACACTCCTACTTTCAGACGCATAGGGTTCATGGCTCATTCCCTCCTTTTCCCTTCCACCACCTTCACATCCAATTGTCTGACAACTTTACTACGCTATGAGTCGATCAGTCAAGGAACACCTAACACAAAAATAACGCGAATCGGTTGGTGACAGGGGGGCGAAGACAATGCGTTTCTAGTGAAAAGGAGGGCAGAGAGTCGGGAGCGGGCGTCCTCGCCCGCAACAACGTGTCTTGCAAGAGGGTGTGGCACGGGCCATCTTGCCCGTGTTTCATGGGCGGGACGCCCATGCTACGGAGTTTTTGCTCCCCCAGGGAACCAAACCGCGCATCGGAATCTCGATCGGCCTTTCACAGAGCGGGCGGGGACGCCCGCGCCCCCGACTGCGCACACACAAAACACGCACTAAACTCGCGTGCCCCCCCCTGTCCTAACCGATTACAAATAACGCTTGTTCTTTTCGGTCTCGTTTGCTACCCTTTACACCGCTGATTGGGAAAGGTTTTGTTGTATCCTGAATTGCTGTCTCCATGTGTACTCCTAGCATCCCCCCAAGACCGGCTTGCAAGAGCCGGTCTTTTAATTCCCACAGTGTGCTATCCTCCCCCGAACTCTTGGCACCCGCTGGCGGTTTCGAAGCCGCGTTGGCTGCCTTCCAATACGGTGCCGACGCGGTTTATCTGGGGCTGTCACACTTCTCGGCGCGCGCCGACGCTGACAACCTTACCCCCGACTGCTTGCGTCTCCTGCTGGCCTACGCCCGTTCCTTTTCGCCTCGCAAACGAATCTATGTCACGGTCAACACGTTGATCCAAGACACTGAACTGCCGCAACTCATCGAGACCCTTGACGCACTCGACGACCTCGCCCCCGACGGTGTGATCGTGCAGGATCTCGGTGTCGCCCGTCTGATCCGCGATCATTTTCCCCGCCTTGAACTACACGCCAGCACGCAAATGGCCGTCCACAATGTTGTCGGAGCCGTTGCTCTCCGCGAACTCGGATTTTCCCGTGTGATTCTGGCTCGTGAACTCACGCTCGGAGAAATCCGGCAGATCGTCCAGGATTCCGGCGTAGAGGTCGAAATCTTTGTACACGGTGCCCTCTGCTACAGCGTCAGCGGCCTCTGTCTTTTTTCGGCGCACATGACCGGACGCAGTGGTAACCGCGGACGGTGCGCGTATTGCTGTCGCGGGGAATTTGCCGCAGACGCCCCCTCTCCCTCACCCTCCGCAGACCGCCCTGCTTACCCTTTCTCCATGCGTGACCTCGCCCTTGCCCCGCTGCTCGACGAAGTCACCGCGACCGGTGTGCAGTCGCTGAAAATCGAAGGGCGTATGAAAAGTCCGCTCTATGTGGCCTGCGTGACCGACTACTATCGGCGCAAACTGGACGGAACGCTCACGCCCGACGCCGAACAGACGCTGATCCAAGATGTACAGACCATTTTCAGCCGCCCCTGGACAGCGCTTTACGCGCACGGTGCCGACGCCCCGTCGACCGCCGTGATCGATCCCGTCGCCATCGGCCATCGCGGTGCCCGCATCGGATCCGTCGAAACCGTTTCCCGCGACCGTGCCGGCACCCGCTGGCTGCGCTTCACCTCGTCGCGTGCCTTGGAAAAACACGACGGCTTGCAAGTCGAACTGGCCTCCGGCGGCAAGCCGTTCGGCTTTGCGGTGAACACGCTGCGCGCGGTCGGCTCCGCCCGTCCCGTAGTCACCCTGCCCGCCGATGTTCCCGTGGAGGTCGCCCTGCCGGACGAAGACATCCCGGAGATCCCGCACGGTGCCCCGATCTTCTGCTCGGCCTCGCAGGCGGTGCGCCGCCGCTATGCCGTTCACGCATTGCGTGATGCCGATTTCGACACTGGACGCCCCGTCGTCTTCCGTGTGGCGTTGCGCCCCGACGGTATCGTCGCGCAGGCCGAAACGCCCGACACCGTATCCGCAACGCCTGTGTGCGCCGAAGCTTGGACTCCGCTGGCGCTCTCGCCGTCGAAGCAACCCGACAAGACCGCCGCTGCGGTGCGCAAGGCATTTTCGCGACTAGGCGACACTACTTGGCGTTTGGAGACGCTCGAACTGGATGACCCCGCAGCCCTATACGCCCCCCTATCCGCCCTCAACGAGGCCCGAAGATCGGTCATCGCCCGCCTTGATGCCCTCTGGGACGCCTCCCGTGCCGCACACCGGAAAAGCATCGCCGACGCATGGGGCCTGAACCTGCCGTCCGTTGAACAATCGCCCGCACCATCCGTACCGTCACCCTCAATGTCCGACGCCACCACGCCGGCCTGGACGTTGAAACTCAGGATTACTCCTCCCCCCTCCCACGCGGACCTTCAAGATTTTGCGTGTATCGTCCTGGCCATCGGTCACACCGGCTACGATACGCTAAAGCGGGATCTGGACGCATGGCGCACGTTGACCGGCCGTGTACAACTGCGTCTGGCACTGCCGCTCCTCACCCGCATGCAGGAGTGGGAAGCGTTGGTGAAAACGGTTGACGCATTGCGCGGCGACGGCTGGAACGACTGGGAATGCGCCGACCTCGCCGGTTTCCGGTTGCTCGCCGAGCGGGGTCAACCGCCGTTCTCCGCCGATTGGAGCCTTTACGCCCTGAACCGTGTCGCGCTTGCCGAACTCGGTCGTTTGGGGGCGCGTCAGGTGGTGCTTTCGCCAGAAATCAATCCCGAATGCCTGAAAGCACTGAGCCAGCCCCGTCCCGTTCCCTCTCCGGAGATTGAAACGTTGGTCTATCAGCATACGCCGCTTTTCATCTCAGAGACTGCCCCCTGCCTCTCTCCGGGTGCCGACGCACCGCCGCCTGACACGCTCCATTTGACCGACCGCCGCGGCCGCGCCTTTCGCGTCATCCACCTCGACAACCACTGGATCACGGTTGCGGAATCTGCGTTTTATGTCGCCGCACACACGCAGGAGAGCGCAATCCGCCGCTACCGCATTGACCTCTCCTGGTCGCCGGAAGCCACATGGGACACGCAAAAGCTCGCCGCGATCCGCAACGGGCAACCGCTCGCAGACACCCACCGCGCCCTTTTCGACTGCGGATTCGCGTAATGTCGCGATTGCAGATTGACATGTAATCGGTTAGTGACAGGGGGCACGCGAGTTTAGTGCGTGTTTTGTGTGTGCGGTCGGAGCGGGCGTTCCCGCCCGCTCTGTGAAAGGCCGATCGAGATTCCGATGCGCGGTTTGGTTCCCTGGGGAAGTGTGCGCGTCAACCTCTCGCAAGACACGTTGTTGCGGGCGAGGACGCCCGCGCCCCGACTCTCTGCCCTCCTTTTCACCAGAAACGCATTGTCTTCGCCCCCCGCGATAAAAAAAATACACTTCGGTCTTGCGTTCCCGGTCCCCAATCTGTTAAGGTGCTTCCTGTTCTCAAGGCGCCTCTAGCTCAATTGGATAGAGCATCTGACTACGGATCAGAAGGTTGCAGGTTCAACTCCTGCGAGGCGCGCCAGAGACAAAACCAGATTGCGGGGTGGAGCAGCCTGGTAGCTCGTCAGGCTCATAACCTGAAGGTCGTAGGTTCAAATCCTACCCCCGCTACCAATTTCGTTAGGGGTTCCGGAAACGGGAACCCTTTTTTGGTTCATGCGCCACCGAGATCAGGCTCTTTTGCCCTTAGTCTACAACCCGCCCGTGGTGTTACGCTCAATTAGGGTGCCGCAGAGCGCCACCAATGCCGCCAGACCCAGCCCCTGCCCCGAATTATCCGTGTCCATCGCCCGAAGTTGCACAGAAAACTCATGCGTGATGTAATTACTTCAACCGCATCCGGTACTCTTCGCAAGCGGCATTCAAAGACGGCGGCACAGGCTGTCTAAGCACCCCTTCTTGGCACATTTTGCAAAGTTTCTTAACGTGACGCTGGCAGTCGCGCTGTCGCGGAATGCGAAAGCCTCATGTTGGCGGTCTTCGCAGAGAATAACGATACTCACGGTCCGGCTCATCGCTCCCACCCCCTTGCAATCACTTCAGACAGTTTCATTCCGCCATTGACCGACAACTCTGCTATCGGCCGAGTCTTCGTCACGCCAGAACTCTCGCGTTGCAACAAAACACCCTTGTCCGGGCCCAAATAGTCGATTAACTCCGGATGGTGTGAACACAACACTGCTTGCGGAATGTCGCCGCCGCAGGCATCCACCAACTGGATAAGCCAGGGTTGTATTTCAGGCAATGCCAAATAGTTGTCCGGCTCATCGAGAAAAAGCGTGTACCCCTGGCCGACAGCCAACCGCACTAGCGAATAAAGTGCCACCAATGCACGCTGTCCGTCCGAAATCTCATCGAAACGCAGTTCATACCTGTCATCATGCTCCTTGAACATAATCATCAAAGCGCGAGTGTCGAGCCCCACCTTCTCCATGCGGATTCCTTGGAAACCAGAGATCACCTCCCTTAATGCGTTCGTGAAATCAGACACCAAATCCTGACGTTCGAGCAACACGTGTCGATACCACGCCGCAAAGTTCTCCGCCGTACGCTGCAACATCGAATCTTCTGTGGACGCTTCGGTCGTGAAGTTGGCAGGATACAGACTACATACCAGCACCTTCCGGATGAAATCGAGAAACCGACTCAACCGGACGTTGTTCCCTCCTGGAGCAACGCGAGCCAACGCGGATTCATTCCAGTCCGCCGTGAACATGGGCCCCTCCGAATGGTCATCGCGATAGAGTTGGACTTTGCCCGCCTCGAACCGAAAGAGCGGCTGCTGCGCAACGCTCAAAGTCTCCAGCATGATTCGTGCGCGTTTGGTCGCTTTTTCGTGCTCGACCTCAAGCCGGTAACGCATCGTTTCGCCGGAAAGTTCGACATCCATTTCGAAAACTTGACTGGAGCGCGTCTGCCAACGAGTCAGCGTCTGCACCGGAAAAACGCCCGCATCCGTGACTTTAGCGACACCGGCCAGCAGTTGCCGTATCGCGTACATGACGTCCAAAACAGATGTCTTGCCCACACCGTTTGGCCCTATCAACAGGGTCAACTCTTGCAAGGCCAACTCAAAGTTGACCAGACTCTTGTAATTGTCCACGTACAAACGCTTGATCATCACCGTCTCCTTTCCTTTACCATCACCTCTCGTTTTCGCTGACAAACCAGCCGACCGAAGCCAGCAAGGTGGAAAGTACCTTTTCCTAAGCCGAGGAGCAACCAGATTTTGCAGAACAAGTGGATCGCTAAATCCCTCGGGTGCTCGTTTGCTTTTTCAGTCCTTCTTTCATATAATACGTGGCAGTGGGTGAATGTCTGCATGCTTCGGCGTGCCCGGTTCATGGCGGTCACCCGAACCTTTAACCCCGAACGAGGATTTTAAAATGGCAAAAGTGATGATCATCGGTGCCGGCGGTGTCGGCGCTGTCGTTGCCCATAAGTGCGCGCAGGTTCCCGAGGTGTTCGAGGAGATCGTGCTCGCATCGCGTACCCTGAGCAAATGTGACGCGATCGCGGCGCAGCTCCCCCGTCCGATCACCACCGCGCAGGTCGACGCCGACAACGTGCCCGAGACCGTGGCCCTGCTCAAAAAGCACCGCCCCGATCTCGTGATCAACGTGGCCCTCCCCTATCAAGACCTGCACATCATGGACGCCTGTCTTGAGGCCGGCGTACACTATCTCGATACCGCGAACTATGAGCCGCGTGACACCGCGAAGTTCGAATACCACTGGCAGTGGGCATATCATGACGACTTCAAGAAGGCAGGGCTGACCGCCCTGCTCGGCTCAGGCTTTGATCCCGGCGTCACCAGCGTCTTCTGCACCTACCTACAGAAGCACTACGTGCCCGAGATCCACGAGATCGACATTATCGACTGCAACGCCGGCAGTCACGGCCAGCCCTTCGCGACGAACTTCAATCCAGAGATCAACATCCGCGAAGTCACGGCCAAGGGCCGTTACTGGCAGGAGGGCGAATGGAAAGAGACCGACCCGCTCTCCGTCAAGGCGCCCTTCACATTGCCCGAGGATCTCGGTTCGATGAACGTCTACCTGATGTATCACGAAGAGTTGGAGTCGCTGGCCAAGCACATCAAGGGACTCAAGCGCGCGCGTTTCTGGATGAGTTTCTCGGACAACTACCTCAAGCATCTCGAAGTGCTGCAGAATGTCGGCATGACGCGCATCGATCCCGTGCATTACAAGGGCGTCGATATCGTCCCGCTGCAATTCCTCAAGGCGCTCCTGCCTGATCCCGCCTCGCTCGGTCCACTGACCAAGGGCAAGACCTGCATCGGTTGCCAGGTCAAGGGGCTGGACGCAAACGGCAAGCCCGTGACCTACTACATCTACAACATCTGCGACCACGAAGCGTGCTATCGCGAGGTCAGGTCGCAGGCGATCTCCTACACGACGGGCGTGCCCGCGATGATCGGTGCGAAGATGATCCTCACCGGGCGTTGGAAAGGCGCGGGCGTCTTCAACATGGAAGAGTTCGACCCCGATCCTTTCATGGATGCCCTCAACCGGCACGGCCTGCCCTGGACCGTGCTCGATAAGGAAGTCTTCAACGTCAACGCATAGCCGCGCTATGCGTTGACGATTTAGGATTTAGGAGTTAGGGATAGCGCGGCCAGCAGCGCGTCGGTCTGGGCTTCAGTCCCGATCGTGATGCGCAGGTATTCGCCTGTCTCGGGGCCGGGGAAATAACGCACGTAGATTTTCTCGGCCTTGAGCGCTTCGAAGAGCCGCGCGGCGTCGCCGTCCGGCGGACGCGCGAACAGGAAGTTGGTCTGCGAATCGCAGACCGTCCAGCCGCGCCGGCGCAACTCCGCCGTCAGGCGGGCGCGGGTGGCGCGGATGCGCCGCACGTTCTCCTGCATGTGCGGCAGGTCGTTCAACGCGGCCAGGCCCAGAATCTGCGCCAGCATGTCCATGTTGTACGAGTCCTTGATCTTGTAGAGCGCGCCGATCAACGCGGCCGGACCGATCACATAGCCGAAGCGCAGACCCGCCAGCGAGAAGGACTTGGAGAGCGTGCGCATCACCAGCGTATTGGCGTTGTCCACCGCCAGCGCCAAGTCCATGCAGGTGTCGTCGGCGAAATCACCGTACGCCTCGTCGATCATCACTACGCCGCGGAAGGTGCGGCAGAAGGCGGCGACCGACGCCTTGTCGTGCATCAGGCTGGTCGGTGCGTTAGGGTTGGTGATGAAAAAGAGCGAAGCGGCGTCATCCGCCGGCGTGCGCCAAGTGAACCCCGGCCCCAGCGCGACCGGACACCGCGTCACGCCACGGATATCCGTCAGCACCGGATAAAGCGAGTAAGAGGGCACGAAATATCCCACGCTGCCGTCGTTCTCGACAAACGCGCGCGTGCAGAGCGCCAGAATCTCATCCGATCCGTTGCCGACAAAAACCTGCTCGACCGTACAGCCGTGGATCTCGGCGATCCGTTGCCGCAGCGCCATGAATACAGGGTCGGGATAGAGACGCAGCCGGGCGGCATCGAACGTGCGCAGCGCCTCGGCCACCTTGGGACTCGGCGCATAGGGATTCTCGTTGGTGTTGAGTTTGATAATACGCGCGTCTTTCGGCTGCTCGCCGGGCGTGTAAGCTGTCAGAGCCTGAACATTTTTGCAGATCATGTGAAAACCAGATTATGCGGGTTACAAAAAACGGCAAGAGTGTAGCACATACCCCCCGCCGCGTCATAAGATTAGTGGCAGTGGTTGGGCCCCCAAAAAACCTACGGTGTCTTTTCTATTTGACGGACCGCGTGGTAGTTTCAGGTTTCACTTGAACGTTGGGCGTTGAACGTTGAGTGTTTTTCAGTTTTATAAGCGAGATGCTAGCACGAAACAATCTGAACTTGCGTTGCTTATCGCGCATAATGCAGCAAGCCCGTAACGCTGCGGACAGCCAAAAGCGGCAAAAATACGGAGCAACAATTCTGGAGCCGCACAGGCTATCCCCGGTGCAGATAAGCGGTAAACACATAACCTCAAGGCCAGTACACAAAGATGCAAAAAGACACTTGCAAGTTAAATTCGTAAGGTGTATGTTGCGAACACCCTGTTTAATCGGAGAACCCCATGAATGACTTCGCCAGCATGTTTGAAAAAGCGGCCGGGCAATTGCCGTTTCCTTGGCAATGTGCGCTCTATGAGTGTTTCATCACCGGAAAAATCCCCGATTCGGTTTCAATCCCCACCGGCTTGGGCAAAACCTCCGTAATAACCATCTGGATGATCGCCCTCGCGACTCACCCGTATAAAGTTCCACGGCGCTTGGTCTACGTTGTAAACCGGCGTACCGTTGTCGACCAAACGACAGCGGAAGCTCAGAAACTGGTCGAGGCGCTTAAAGATCCAGGTCTTGCCGATCTCAACCAGAGTCTACGTAATCTCTGCGCGTTACCCTGCGAATCCCCACTCGCCATCAGCACGCTACGCGGACAGTTTGCCGATAATGGGGAGTGGCGGCGTGACCCTGCGCGTCCCGCCGTCATCATTGGAACAGTCGATATGATCGGTAGCGGCTTACTTTTCAGCCGTTATACCTCCGGTTTCAAAACACGCCCGCTGTATGCGGGATTCCTCGGGCAAGATGCACTGATCGTCCACGACGAAGCGCACCTCGAACCTGCGTTTCAAACCCTCATTGAGGAAATTCACGCGGAGCAGAACGGCCTAGACGATCCAGCAAAAGTTCAGCGAGATTTGAAGCCCATCCGCATAATGGCGCTCACCGCAACCACACGTTCCGAAACCACACCGTTTTCGCTTACGGACGATGATCGCACAAATCGAACGGTCATAAAACGCCTCAAAGCCGTCAAGCGACTCTCGCTGATTGCTGTTGACGACGAGAAACATCTCAAAGACCTGATACCGGAAAAAGCTAAAACGCTCGACGGTTCGATTCTCGTGTTTGTGCGCTCAGTCGATAACGCGCTGAAAATCGCCACCGCACTCGACAAAGGCGAACACAAGGGCCAAGTAATCAAGCTCACCGGAACAATGCGCGGCAAGGAACGCGATGAACTTGTAAACGACATGCGTTTTCAGCGGTTTCTTGACCCAGAAAGTCCACCGGACGTATCTCCCGTTTTCCTCGTCTGTACTTCTGCTGGTGAAGTCGGCGTGAACATCTCCGCCGATCACTGCGTCTGCGATCTTTCCACCTACGAATCAATGGCACAACGTTTCGGCCGCGTGAACCGGTTTGGCAAAAGAAAAGATAGCACCATTACTGTTTTCCATGAAAAGAAATTCGACATCGAAAACAAGAAACTCGGAGCGATGGAAAAAGCTCGCGCCGCAACATTAGCACTGCTCAAGCAATTGCCGAAAGCCGATGCCACGGATAAGGAAGATGTCTATAACGCATCTCCTGACGCACTCGAAAAACTCCCTGCTGACGAGCGTACCGCCGCATTCTCACCCTCACCGACAATCCGCGTTGCCACTCAAATTCAGTTTGATGCATGGGCGTTGACTTCTATTCGAGAGCCCATTGCAGCCCGACCGCCCGTCGCCCCTTATCTGCACGGTGAAGCCGAATGGCAACCACCTGAAACGCATGTAGCTTGGCGCGATGACCGCGATTTTGATGCCAGAATCGATCCCAATGATTTCATTGAGTGGTTCCCGCTTAAACCTCGTGAGCTCTTGAGAGACAGGACGACTCGGATCGTCGGAACTCTCGAAAAATTAATCAAGGGGAAGGACAACCTGCCAAATGCCTGGTTGATTGACGATTGCGGATCCGTCTTGATCTTTCCTTTGTCCAAGTTTGACAAAGAACGTGCTCTGAATGAACTCGCCAATGCCACCCTCATTCTCCCCACGTCACTCGGCGGCTTGCAAGATGGCCTCTTTACCGGTGATGGCGCAACGCTCGATGTCTCCGAAATCGACCGTCGCGAAACCGACACCCGTGATGCCACCGCTGACTTCTCGCTCAACCTGACGGACGAGAATGACGACGAACCCAAATACCGCCATTGGTTTGCTCCATCCGATCCCCAGGACAAGTTACCGTTAAACGATGTCAAAGATGCCGTCAGTCTGCCCGATCACGCTGTCGACGTCACCGCCAACGTCCGTGCCATCGCCGCAAAACTCGGCCTGCCGTCCGATATTCAGGCAGCCATTGTTGACGCCGCCCAACATCACGACGACGGGAAGGCTCGCGCCCAGTGGCAACGCTCCATCGGCAACCGAAGTTATCCCAAAACCGTACTCGCCAAGTCATCCGGCTGTGCCCCTGCAGTCGCTGAAACCTACCGCCATGAATTCGGCTCGCTCTTCAGGCAAGCAAGCGGTTCACCCGCCACCGACCTAGCAGACCACATCATAGTTGCACATCATGGTCGAGCACGACCACATTTTCCAGTAAAAGAAATTTTCGATCCCGAGCGCTCGCCCTCTGAATCACTCGAAGTCGCCAACGCGGTTCCGCAACGATTCGCAACGCTCCAAAACACGTACGGTCGTTGGGGCCTCGCCTATCTGGAAAGCATCCTCCGCGCCGCCGACTACGCCGCCAGTGCCGGGATCGTGGTAAACGATACGCTTCTGACGCAGACCGCACCAACTTCGCCGATCGTTCTCGCGGCACGCTCATCATGCGGATCGAATGTTATGAGTGTCGCGCTCAATCCGCTCAACCCCGGTCACTACTTTGCCTGTTGCGGTCTCTTCGAACTTGCCTCACGCTTATATCCCGAAGCCACCGCCCACTTCGACGGTAACCGTTTCCTCATCCATGCGCCAACCACACTCGCTGATCTGTTCAATCAAATCTGCGCCTCTACCATTAAATCTGCCGAAGATGGTACTGACGACGAGGCTTCTGATGATAGCGACGACACTGAATCTGATTCTTCAAGCGATAAAGAAGTGTCAGCACCTCCCTTGTTCTTTGGTGCCCCGTTCAATGTCCGCCTTGACTGGTGGGTAACTTTGGAAAAAACCAACGCTTCCGCACTGAAAGTCTGGGCTGGCTCGATGAAAGTTCTTCGAATCGCTAATTCGATGCTGTTTACTCTCGGTTACGCTATAAAAAAGAATGCCTCATTCGATTATGCCAACATTCTTTTCGATTCGCGCGTCGCACTGGATTCCCTCAAAAACGAAAAAGGCAAAAAGAAAGTGGACGAGAAATATGCCAACGACATAAAAATCGCACAGGAAGAACGAGACGCCTCTCTTCAAAAAATAAGAAATGAAAAGACGGGGGAGGAACTTGAGAGGGCAACCCAAAAAATTGAAGCTGTACACGCGGCGGCCTGCGTGAAAGCCGATAAGCGAAAGACCCGCAGTTTCGAACAACTTGAGAAGCAGTTGTTACGATCAAAGACCGAACCCTTCTATTTCGATGCCAAGCGCGGCCCCAATGCTGACTCACGGGATGTGGGATTCTCTCCAAATGACCTGAAACTGAAGACCCTCGCGGCTCCGGCTGTGGAACTCCTGTGCCTGATAGGGCTCCAACGTGCAATTCCCCGTCCTGTTGGTACTCGGCAGTTCGAGTACTCCCTTTGGGAAGCCCCGATTTCTATCTCTCTTCTCGCCGCTGCCGTAAACGGAATGATCCAAACGGAACCCCAACCTGCCTACCGTTTTGAAAGTTGGTTCAGAACCAGCCAGCGTAAACACAAAGCTTTTCTGACCGCAAAACCCATCCAACCCCAAACAAAAAGGAATCCGTAAAATGAGCGACACAAGCACTCAATTCGATCACCTCATCAAGGCCGACGGCCCTGCCGCTTTGGTTATTCGTGAACACCTCATACCCGCCGAGGGGGCGGATGCCGTGTTCTTCCCTGCCACGTATGCCGACATCGGTTACAACATCGACTGGGAAAACCAGAGAGACCGAACGGGACGCAACGTCTGCCTTATCGACAGTGTCGGATCGCAAGCCAACCGTATTGAGCCAATGTTCAAGGAAAAGCCGTATTCCGCCCTCGTGCCACAGATCGTGATCAAGGTCGGCAATAAGGAAGTCAACCTGCTGGATGTCGGCCATCGTGCGGGTGACGCCATCGCACGTTGCTCAGAACTTAAGGATGACCTGAACGCTGCCTTCCAAGCGATCCTGCAGAACAACAATGCCCTGCCGCTTGCAAAAATCGCGCCCACCTCTATCGTCTTCGGGGTGTGGGACTCGCGCGACACACAGGCGAAACTTCCGCGCCTCATCGCGTCAACCGTAAGAGCCTACGATGTACGCAACCTCACACGTTCGGCGACTTACATCGCCCCAGTCGATTACGTCGGGGAGGGAGTTCTTTCCGAAGATGACGCTGCAAAAGCCGACGGAAACACCAAAAACCCGCTTTCCGCGACGGGGTTTGTCAATGCCTTGGCGACCCAGACGCACGGCGGCGTCATCGCTGACGGCGGCATCCGCCGTGATGCGGTTCTAGCGCTCTCCGCCCTGCGTCTGCTGGCCGCTGATACGTCTGAGAATACCACCAAGCTACAACGCTACATCCTCGGTCTCGCGCTGGTCGCTTTCACAAAGCTCCCGCTCGCCTATTATCGCCAAGGCACAATCCTTACGCTTGACCCCGATCACCCACGTGAATTCAAAGCCGTTCACGCAGATGGTCGCCGCACGGATGTAACCGTCACGCATGATGCTGCTCTTGCCTTTGCACAAAAGGCTGCCGAAGAATTTGGCGTTGACTGCAAGAAGTACAATAAGCCTGTTCTCTTTGGGAAAAGCACGGCTAAAGCGATCATTGATGAGGCGAAGAAAAAGAAAAAGGGCGATAAATAATGGAATACCTCGTTGTCTCCGTACGATTCCTCTTGGATGAGTTCCACGGACGCGACGATCGGGACGAGCCGGAATGGCCGCCTTCGCCGCTACGCCTCTTCCAAGCTCTGGTCAACGCCTCCGCCCGACAAGACAGGGCGGAGGCCAGTGGCGTCCTCGAATGGCTGGAGCGTCAAACAACGCCCGTCATCGTCGCCACGCCGCCTGCCGCCATTCAACCTCGGTATGGAGCACCCTTCTACGTACCAAACAATGATGGCGATTTATGGTTCGGTAAGGACAACAAGGACACCGAGCGTGCCCAAAAAAATGTACGCCCCACGCGTCTGCAGGAGGATGCCGTCGTACATTATCTCTGGCCACTGACCGATACCGACGAATTCGACCTGTCTGCATGCAAGCGAATCGTCAGCGCAATCTCCGCTTTCGGTTGGGGCATCGACATGGTTGTGGTGGATGCCGCGTTGATCTCTCAGGAAGAAGCCCAAGCTCTGGCAGGAGAACAGTGGCTCCCTGTAGAAATGGGCGGAGGAGTCCCGCTGCGTGTGCCCATCCAAGGGACACTGGCGGATTTACGTGAGCGGTACACGGCTTTTTGCAATCGCATCAGCCTTGAAAAGGATACGATCTTCTGTCCCGTTCGTCCGCTTGCGGCATACGCCATCCGTGAGTACCGTAAGTCATCCGAAATGGCTGAGCCGCCATACGCCGTGTTTGAACTCCGCAAACTCGGCAACACTGTTTTCGCATCTTATGACACCGCCCGCAAGGGTTTGCAACTTGGCGGGATGCTCCGTCATTGCGCGACATGTATCGCGCCGCAGATGGGTTGGGACGAGAAGCGTGTTAAGGAGTTTGTGCTCGGTCATGGAGAATCCCGCAGTGAAGCACACAAACCGGTCGATGGGCCGCGTCTTGTCTTCATTCCGCTCCCATCGATCGAATTTCGCGGCAAAACCAAAGGGCGAACGATCGGCCCGATCCGCCGTGTACTTGTCACCGTCTGCGGTGCAAATCCTGCTTCCGAATTCAATGCGATTGTTCGTGCGCTCGAAGGCCAAGAACTGATCGACGAAAAAAGTGGTGCCCCCGTCGCCTTTTTGCGTAGAGCGTCACCACGCGAAAATGCGATAGCCGACTACTTGTCTGAAGGATGCGCATGGGAATCGGTCACACCCGTTGTGTTGCCAGGCTATGACGACCCGAGAAAGTTGAGGCGTAAACTCAATGAAGCCATGCTCTCTCCCCAAGAGAAAGCATCGATAGTGGAGAAACTAGAACTGCGCATTGAAACACTCCTGCGCAAAGCCTTGCTTCAGAGCGGGTTCACGCCAGCAGTGGTCGGGGACACCCGCATTTATTGGCGCGGAAGTGGCTTCCTTCAAGGAACTGATCTTGCAACAAATTATACCGCGCCAGAACAGTGCAGACGTTATCGCCGACTGCACTGCCGCATAGAGTTTTCCAAACCAATCAGAGGGCCGCTTTGTATAGGTAAGGGGCGCTACTTCGGTCTTGGCCTCTTTGCCGTTGTACCGGAGGCAAGCATTTGATCGTTGAACAGCCCGGTGGTGTGTAAACCATGGGTGCCGCTCGTAACCCTACCTGACCTAACCTAACGGCCTGTTTTTGACAGGTGTTTTTCCACGCCTTTACCGGCGCGGCTCCATTGAAGCAGTGTTTGATGCGGGTAAAGCGGTGTGATGATTCCGGTTTCCGCACCTTCATTGGCGCGGCTCCATTGAAAGACGGAACAACGAGGCTTGGTGACAAAGTTTGCCCGAACCCGTATTTTGGAGATGTTTCACGATGAACGAACCTGCCCCCATTCTGCCCGTGCGCATGGTGAATGAGTACGCTTACTGTCCGCGTCTTTTCCACCTCATGTTCGTCGGAGAGCGATGGGAGGATAATGACTACACAATCCACGGCCGTTCCGTTCACTCCCGTATCGACGGCGAAAACGATCCATTGCCGCCCCCGCCTGCAGACCCCGACGATCCGCCTGTCATCGCCCGCTCGGTCTCGCTGGGCTCCGAAACCCTGGGACTGTCCGGTAAGATCGACCTGTTGGAACTCGAAGCGGGGCAGGCGGTGCCCGTGGACACCAAACGCGGCAGCGTCCCACCCACGCCCCAACGTTGTTATGAGCCTGAACGCGTCCAGCTCATGTGCCAGGGACTTCTCTTGCGCGAGCACGGTCACGCCTCCGATTCCGGCATGCTTTATTTCGCCGCATCCCGCCGACGTGTCCGAGTCGATTTCACGCCCGAACTTGAAGCCCGCACCCTGCACCTGATCTCAGAGGCCCGTGCCGTTGCCAACAACACCCATCCGCCCCCGCCCCTTACTGACTCGCCGAAGTGTGTCGGCTGCTCATTGGCGGGCGTTTGCCTCCCGGATGAAACGAACCTCCTGAGCGGACGGCAAGGGGAGACCCCGGACATCCGCCGTCTTTATCCCGCGCGCGACGACGCCCTCCCGTTATACGTGCAGGAACAGGGCGCCCGTGTCGGCAAGTCCGGCGAGGCCCTGTCCGTTGAAAAAGGCCGCGCGAAACTCGGCATGTTCCCCTTGAAAGACGTCTCCCAACTGGTCCTTTGCGGCAACATTTCCGTTTCCGCGCAATGCCTCCACCTGCTCTGTCAACGCGGCATCCCGGTCGTCCACCTCTCGATGGGACACTGGTTTTATGGCGTCACGGCGGGCATCGGACTGCGCAACGCCTACGACCGCGCCGCACAGTTCGCCGCCGCAGCGGACGACGGACGCCGCCTCACGCTCGCGCGCGCCTTTGTCCGCGCAAAAGCGCTGAACCAACGAACCCTGTTGCGTCGGAACACCACAAGCGACATTGACGCCCCCCTTGCCGACATGCGCCGCCTGATCGCCCAGATCGACGCCTGCGCGGATGTTGACCAGCTTATGGGCGTCGAAGGCTCCATCGCCTCGCTCTATTTCGCCAATTTCGGCACCATGCTTACTGAAGGTCCGGCCCGTGGAAACTTCTCGCCGACATCGCGTAATCGCCGCCCTCCAAAGGATCCGGTCAACGCGATGCTCTCATTCGCGTACGCCCTGCTCGCCAAAGAGACGACGGTCGCCCTGCTCGCCGAAGGCCTGGACCCCTTCTGGGGGTTCCTGCACCGTCCGCGCCACGGGCGTCCCGCGCTGGCGCTCGACCTCATGGAAGAGTTCCGCCCCTTGGTCGCTGATTCATCGGTTCTTTCCGCCATCAACACCGGCATGGTGGCACTGCCCGATTTTGTCATCAGTCCCGCCGGCTGCGCCATGAACGACTCCGCGCGCAAAGCGCTGATCCGCGCCTATGAACTGCGTCTCGACCAGATGATCACCCACCCCGTGTTCGACTACCGCTGTTCATGGCGTTCCGTGATCCGCGTACAAGCGAAACTGCTTGCCAAAGTCCTTCGCGGCGAAATTCCGTCATACTCAGGCATCACCACACGCTGAAGGGTTCGTCATGCGCCGTTTTTATCTGATCTCATACGATATCCCGGACGACAGACGCCGTGCACGGGTCTTCAAACTCATGCGCGGCTGGGGCGAACGTGTGCAATATTCCGTCTTCTGCTGCCAGCTCAATCCCCGGGAAAGACTGGAGCTTATCGAGGCACTGAAAACGCGGATGAACGACAGCGAAGATCAAACCCTGATCGTTGAAGCCGGAACCGTGGAAGGCGAACGCCCCATTCCGGATATTGCCTACGTCGGCAAAGTCTGGCGTCCGGAGCAGCGCTCTCAGATTGTTTGACCCCTAGTTTCGAGCGGTCCGATGGTGTGGAAATCCCGGGCACCGCTCGCAGCTCTTTGAAAACCGATCTTTTTCGCTCAAACAAGGCTCTTTCGCTTGACCTGACAGCCTGTTTTTGGCATCGTTTTTTAGGTCGCTCGAAAACGGCCCCATAACTCGTTGGCAAACAATGCGTTACCAACGAGAGTGTTTCCGCGCCATCATTGGCGCGGCTCCATTGAAGCAG
>Ga0116147_1002118_pt1 | contig 20727 bp, 12 predicted proteins | sample AD_JPNHG3_MetaG_FD_89749 | JGI IMG/M metagenome (GOLD analysis project Ga0116147, IMG submission 89749) | Active sludge microbial communities of municipal wastewater-treating anaerobic digesters from Japan - AD_JPNHG3_MetaG | ecosystem: Engineered > Bioreactor > Anaerobic > Digestate | place...
CGTCCCCACGGCTTGTGCCCGCGGACTTGGAACCGGGCGCCGACCCGTGAGCGACAGCGAACGGGACACGCCCTAATTATAATTAAAAAAAATATAAACTTTTATCGAGAAATAATGATTTTATTGAAGATGTTGATTAACAATATTTTCGCAAGCATCCTCCAATAAATCTAAAACAAAATTAAAATCTTTTTCATTTCCGTAATACGGGTCAGGGACAAAAGTAAAATCGTGTTTTGTGAAGTAGGCATCAATTTTCTGAATCTTTTTAAGAGCCTCCTTATTAGGCGCTTTTCGCTTTAAATCGGCTATATTTTGATTGTCCATGCCAACAATAATATCAAAATATTCAAAGTCTTCTTTTGTAATTTTACGGCCGATTCTATCGACTTTATAGCCACGCAACGAGCCATACTTACGCATTCTATCGTCAGGAAGTTCGCCACCGTGATAGTTCATTATTCCCGCGGAATCTATTTCAAAAAGATGCTCAAGTTGCCGAGCTTCGACCTTTTTTTTCATTATTGCTTCGGCTGCGGGCGAACGACAAATGTTGCCCAAACAGACAAAGAGGATTTTTTTCATTTTCATAATTTATATTCTAAGAGTTGTGTGATAGTAACTTTTTTTTGTTCTCCCGTTTGCATATTCTTCAGGGTGAAACAATTTTCTTTTATTTCATTTTCACCTGCCATAATAACAAATGGAATCGCTTTATTATTAGCATAATTGAGTTGTTTTCCAATTTTAACGTTGTCGGGATAAAGCTCGCAAGTTATATTTGCATTTCTTAATTGTTGCACCGCTTGTAGCGCATAAAGTTCCTCTTTTTTTCCAAAGTTAATAAAAAGGACTTTAATGGGAGTGGTCAAGGAAGTAGGAAATCCGTCACATTCCAGAAGAATATCATAAATTCTTTCCGCTCCGTAAGAAATTCCAACGCCGGACATATTTTTTAGTCCGAAAATGCTGGTTAAATCATCATAACGCCCTCCTCCGGCTACACTTCCCATCGCTACTTGTTTACACTTAACTTCAAAAATCGCCCCGGTGTAATAATTCAACCCTCTTGCGAGAGTAAATTCAATCTCAACGGGCGTAGAAATCGTTAGTGCATCCACATACGAAAGCATAGAACGAAGTTCATCAATACCTTTTCGTCCAATTTCACTATTTATAAACATTTTTTCGAGAAAATCAAGTTTTTGCTCATTCGTTCCCGAAAAATCGAAAAAGGGCATTAACTTATTGATAGATGAGTCGGTTAGCCCGTTATCTTTAAGTTCATTGAGTACACCTTCTCTTCCTATTTTATCTAATTTGTCAATTGCCGTACAAATCGTCGTTATTTTATCGGGTTCGGAAATAATTTCGGCGATACCGGAAAGGATTTTTCGGTTATTAACTTTTATAACCGTATCAAGTTTGAACGCATTAAACACCTCATCAGTAATATTGATAAGCTCTGCTTCGTTCAGCATGGAGTTAGAGCCAATAACGTCAATATCACATTGATAAAATTCGCGATATCTCCCTTTTTGCGGGCGATCGGCACGCCAAACAGGTTGCATTTGATAACGTTTAAACGGAAATATCAACTCATTTTGATGTTGCACTATGAACCGTGCAAAAGGAACCGTTAAGTCGTAACGTAGCCCCTTTTCGCATATAAGAGGAGTGAGCTGTTGAGCCGTTTTATTTCCCAAATCGACATTAGCAAGAAAATCGCCGGAATTAAGAATTTTAAAAATCAACCTATCGCCTTCTTCGCCGTATTTTCCCATTAACGTGGACAAATTTTCTATTGACGGTGTTTCAATAGGCAAATAAGCATATTTTTCAAAAATAGACCGTATCGTATTCAATATATAATTTCTACGGACCATTTCGGTCGGAGTAAAGTCACGCGTTCCTTTTGGAATGGAAGGTTTAACATTAGCCATATTCCTACTTTTTTAAGAATGCAAAGATAGGATTTATTTTTTATCTTTCTTTAATCGTTTTTTATGTATCTTTGCAAACTTTTTTAAAAATCTTAAAATATAAATTATGAAATCAGTATCTATTAGCGGTTCTCTTCGTGAGAACGTAGGGAAAAAAGATGCAAAAGCGCAAAGAAGCAAAGGATTAATTCCTTGTGTTCTTTATGGTGGTGAACAACAGTATCAATTCGTAGTTCCCGAAAAACAGTTCCAAAAATTATTATACACTCCTGAAGTGCGTTATGTAGAATTGGAATTAGAAGGAAAAACACGTAATGCCATTGTTCAAGACACGCAATTCCACCCAATCACAGATAAATTATTACATGTAGATTTCCTAGAAATCATTCCCGGAAAACCGATAACAATCGCTATTCCTGTTATAGTTACAGGAACGTCACCCGGGGTTCTTCGAGGTGGGAAAATGTCAAAAAAGGTTAGAAAGCTGAACGTTAAGGGAGAATTAGAACATATTCCCGAACATATTATGCTTGATGTTTCCAAACTTGACATTAATGATTCTATTAAAGTAGCCGATATTGAAGTTGAAAACCTAACGATAATGGAAAAGAAGAGCAAGGTTTTACTTACTATTTCCTTAACTCGTACCACAGTAACGGAAGAAGAACAAGAACAAGTAGAAGAAGCTGGCGAACAACAACAACAACAACAAGAACAAGAATAACCGTTCGGTTATATCTTTTTTTGACTTTTTGTTACATCTTAATAAAGACGTGCAGCTACAAATTCTGTCAATCGGCAGAGTGAAGTTACATAGCTTCCGTATTCGTTATCATACCAACCCATTATTTTAGCATGCGTTACCGGAATATTCACTTCCTGTAACATAATATTAGCAGAGGTTAGTATTTCAGTTGGAACGGTTAAAAAGCCTGTTCGAGTGTGCAACTCATTACCTTCGATTACTACGGCAGCGGGGAATCCCAACAAATCCATGGAAACATTTTGTTTCTCTGAATAATAGAGGAGTTTTTCGGGGTCATTTTTAGCACTGTTTCTATATAAATTTTGAATGTATTCTGCATTCAAAATAGGCGTTTTGTTCTCATTTAAGCTGGAGGTAAACGTAATATTTAAGGCAATTAAGGAGACGGTTGAAGTTGGGATTCTTATAGAATCAGCCATAAAACCAAAATTAATAACTTGCGGTAAAACTTTCTCAAGGGTTTTAGCCGAGCCGGTTGAAGAGAGAATAATGTTATTTAAAACAGAGCGATTTTTTCGCAAGTCTTTACTTCCTGAAGCGGGCACGGAGTCCAGAACACTTTGTGAATTTGTAGCAGCATGCACGGTTGAAAGCGAAGCCGTAAGCACATGTGAAGTTTCTTTATCTTCAAGTAACGGTTTCATCATGTGCGCTAACGCCGTTGTTGTACAGCTGGCTGCTGAAATAATGTGCTGTTGAATGGGTTGGTACTCGTGATGGTTGATACCATAAATCATGGTCGGAAAAAGAGTGTCACTTTCCGGTTGCGGCTGTTTAATTTTAAAGGGGGCGCTAATTATAACTTTCTGAGCACCGGCTACTAAATGTCCTCGTAAGTCCCCATTCCCATCAGGATTAGAAATAGTCGGATCAAGGAATTTCCCTGTACAATCGATAACAATTTGTACATTTTCCTCTTTCCAATTTAAGCGGTACGGATTTCTTTCTTTATTAAGTATTTTTATTGGGAAATTATCAATAAGAAAAAGAAGATTTTCGCGGTCTACAATTTCAATTTTACATTTTTCAAACCCGGTAGAGCCATATAAAAAATGCTCTACCCTGCCGTAGGTGGAATCGCTACAGAGTGTTTGTAAAAGGGCTTCCGCAGATCTTCCGACTTCTCTCCCGACATTAATCACAACACCGTCAAATTTTCTCGTTCGCAGTTGTTCCCAAAGCGTTAATTTTCCAATACGTCCTAAGCCATTAATACCTAATAATTTTTTGTCTTTTTTTTCCATATTATCTTAAAATTAAAAATTAAATTTCTTGAATTTTAATAGGATAGTTTCCTTCGTAAATTATTCCGTTCTTACCATCAATAGCTATAGAGTCATAAAGATTGAAGATATGTCCGTTAATAATGCATTTTTTCTCTTTTTCGTAAACGAGCATCGCGTCACAATTTACAACACCTATTTTACCGAGTGTTGCTGCAGTTACGGCAGCGTGAGACGTAGCACCTCCACGAGCAGTTAGCAATCCTTCGCACTCAAAAATTATCTCAATGTCGTCGGGCACGGTGTCAGGTCGAACTAAAATAGCGTTTGTGTTATTCCCTTCTTTTCGCAACTTCCTAACATCTTCCAAATCAAAAATGATAATACCGTTGAGAACTTTATTTCCGATGCCGATACCGCAGCCCACACGTTTCATATCTTTTTCGGGAGAGGCAAAAACTTCAATAGTGCTCTTATTTACAGCCGCCATATTTCGTGTTTGTAAAATATACAAGTCTTCCGCTTGCGCCGTTTCAAAAGTAAATTCAATTTCTTGGTGTGCAAATCCATGTATATCAATAAGTTCTTGAGATATCTCTTTTAATCTATTATAAATAGCAGGGAATGATGTTTCTAAAGAGAAGGGAGCGTTGTGATAATATTTTAGTCGTTGTTGTTCACCAATCGGCAAGGTATTTACGAGTCCTGCTACAATATCTTCACCTTGGCTTAAAAACGAAAAATCGCCTGTTAAGTTTACTGAATTATTACCGCTATCGCGCATATCTTGCGTAAAGAGCACGCCTGACCCGGATTCTTTGTGCAGATTCCCAAAAATCATTTGTTGAATGATAACAGCAGTTCCCCACTCTTCGGCAATTTGCATGTGTTCACGATAAACACGGGCTCGCGGCGTATCCCAAGAGTTAAAAACGGAAATAATTGCCTTTTTAATTTGCAAAAAAGGATCGGATTCAAACTCTATATTATGGTCAATGAGCAGTTGTTTATAGGCAAAGGCAATTTCGCGCATGACGGCAGGAGAAAAGTCAAGTTTTTGAACAACTTTATATTTCCTCTTATAGTTATTAATAATCTGGTCGAAGGCATTACGTTCTAACCCGTGCGACATACCCCATGTTTGTAATAACCGTCTATAGCAATCCCACGAAGTCCAGCCGAAATTATACTGTTTGCTCAACGCTTCCGTAATTTCATCATTCAGACCTACGTTCAAAAAAGTGTTCATCGCACCGGGCATTGATATGGCAGCGCCCGAACGAACACTTAATAGTAACGGTTTTTGGGGATTACCAAATTCAAGTCCCGACAGAGATTCTAACTCACTAATCTGTTCTCTAATCAATACATCAATCTCTTGATTCAATGTCGGAACTTTAAGAATAGAATTTATACGTCTGAAAATTTCGGTAGTAATAACAAATCCGGGCGGTATAGGATAGTTGTTTAAAAGTAATTTTTTAAGAAAATAGGCTTTGGACCCTAAAAACACTTGATTATCCAGAGACGGAGTCTCCTTATACAACGGACTTATTACCAATTCAGGATTATAAATCATTAAACTCTGAATTTCCGTATCAGAGAGTGTTGTCAGCTGCTTTCTTAAATTATTAAGGATATTGCCTATAAAATTATCCAAAGCCTGTATCAAAAAGGCAGAAGATAGTAATTCCCGATAGAACATTTCCGATTTTTGAATAATAAATTTTTGAGGAATATTTTTAGTTTCCGGTTTTACTTTACGCACATGTTGCGTAATAATAATCGGTAAAAGATGCTCGTATGGGTGGATAAAGTACTTATTTATTATCTCCTTAATACTTTTATCCATAAATTGAAAAATATTGATATACTGTCTGATAGTAAAACTGCCCGAAGTTAAACTATATTGAAACATTTTTAAATTCGAGTCAAAGCCTTGATCATAAATACCGTCTAAACTTAGCCCTTCACGCAAAAGGGAAATAACGGAAAAAATATCTTTAAAAGTTTTGGCAGTAAAATACTCAGTATTAATTTCACCGATAATACGGGCAAGCAAGGTAGAGGCGATGAGTTCGAAACGAAAGGTTAGTCCTAAGGCATCGAACTTATTTTCGCGGTAATATCCGTACATAGACGGAATACCAAAGGCAATGTGTCTTTTATGAAATACATTTTCCCACCCTTCACTAATGTTCGGGTCAAAGATTATCTCATTGAGTTGCACCATAAAAGCATAAATTTGCTTCAACGCTCCAACATCATCGTGATTGTCAAGCAGTCGTTCAAAATTCTCAATCTCCGGGGTTTTAATAAAGTGATAACGTCTTAAAATCTCTCCAATATTATTGGACTCCAAAACATATTTTTCTTTCAGCAAGCGATAAAGCTCAATAATAAGCAAAACACGTTCTTTATCAAGCGAAGTTTGATGGTCTATGTTATTCGAAAGTTCTTCCAGTTCCTCTTTTTCTTTATGAAGTAAATCATCTAAGGAACAAGACGCGAGAGTACAAAGTTTTTGTAGCACTTCGTGTACCCCTTTTACCCATACACTTTCTACATCAATAGTAGATAAAACATTTTGTGGAAGTATCGGACGGAGTCTATTAATATTCAAATCGTACCAAAAACCGATAATTTGAAGAATAATTTGTATATGTGAGTTATTTCCTTCAGTATGTATCTGTTTACGCAAGAAATGAATTAATTTATCATTTCTATGTGAAAGTTCGTCTATTTTGGTAGAGACATCGCGAAGTTCCCCCTCCGCCCCAATTTCGTTAAAATAGACAGGGAAAATACGGGAAAGTTGCTTAATTTGTTTGTAAAGAGAAGATATATCAGAATTTAAAAGTTGAGTAACATCTTTTTGAAAAAAATCTGTATCAAAGATAAATATTCCTCCGATTCGCAAGTTGATTATCAACGCTGAGAGCAACTTTTGCATCATCTCAGGAGCGGCTTCGAACAACTCCAACCAAACTCTTATATTTTTTATATGACAAGGATCTATTTTTAATTCCCATTCATCCGTTAAATAAGTGATTCCAGGATTTGTAAAGCCAAAATTGATTAACTCGTTTTCAAAATGAAGTATCAATTTTTTATTTCCGGTATTTATAATCTCTTTTCCTAATGAAAGAATGGAATCGAGAATTAAGTTGAGATGACTCTGTTTAAAATCGTTAAAAAGGGTAAACAGCTCCGTGATTGCATAGTCGGCATGTTCATCGACCAATTCGTTGCTAACCCGCCGTATTACGTTGTTTAAATCAATAATAAGATAATCGCGGTGAAATACCACTCCCTGTAAATGCAAAAGGTAAAAGAGATAGGCTATTTGCTCGGTTGTTTTTTCAAATTTATTAATATTATCTCTGAGCAAATCAATAATATACGAAAAAGAAAAACCTAATTGACAAAACTCTTCCCATGTTTTGGCTTTTTCAAAACGACTTAGATAATCGTCAAAAAAATCGCACCCTACCGACCTTAAAACCTTTCGATAATCTTTGGACATCTTCTCTTTGTTTGCCTCATACCATTTTTCAATTTGCGTAGTCTCTTTCCAGAATAGAATATTCTCTTTGGTTAATTTTTTAATGAAGTCGGTAACAGTATCTTTTAAATCAACATTTTGTGAAGCTGAGGCAAGACTTTTTTGAAAATATCCGATATTACTAATGTAAGCAAGCAGATTATTTTTCAAATTTTTATCTAAGGTTTCAAAAAATTCTAATGATACATTTACATTTTCCTGAAAAATACCATAATTCATGGAGAAAAAATCCAAGTATTTGTATATTAAATTTTTAGAAAGTTCCAAGGGGAGAGTTTCACCTAAAAGAGTATCAAAAATTTTAATAAAACTTTGAAGTACTTTACCTCTTTCATCAAGCTCCTTATAGATACGAAAATCGCTAATAGCCACGTTGACTAAAAGATTAATCACATCTTTTCGATTGGAGTATGGGTGATGAAATTCATTAAAAAATTCTACGGCACGTTTATGGATTCCCCAATATTTTTCTGAAAGAGAAAGCAACCATTTATGTTCATCGGGAATAGTATACTTAACATTTTTTGTTTCCGAAAGATTAACTTCTAGTGCTTTAGATTTTATAATTTCATTCATAGTCTTGAAATATAGTGAATTAAATCAATGATTCTGGCAGAGTAACCGCATTCATTATCATACCATGCTATAATCTGTACCATATTATCGGGCAATACTTTGGTTGCAAGTGCGTCAAAGATAAGAGAAGACCTATTATTAGTGATGTCGCTACTTACGAGGGGTATTTCCGAATATTCGATAAAATCGGCAAGTTCATTTTCGGCGGCATTGCGAAAAGACGCATTCACAGTTTCAACGTTACACTCTTTTTCTAATCGCGCAACAATTTCCACAAATGAGCAATCTGCGATAGGCACACGAGTGGCAATTCCGTCGAAAATACCTTCCATTTCCGGAAGTACTAACTTTGTCGCTACTACCGCACTACTTGTCGTAGGAATTATATTATTGAGAACCCCGCGAGCACGCCGAAAGTCCGTATGATATCCGTCTTGAATATTTTGATTGTTCGTTGCCGGATGTATCGTATTCATAAACGCTTGTTTAATACCAAACTGCTGATGTAAAATTTTAAGCATTAAGGCAACACAATTTGTCGTACAAGAAGTATTGGAGATGAGTATATCGTCATCAGTTAATGTCGTATGATTAACACCCATAACCACAGACTTATCTATGGAATTATCAGCGGGCGGAGCACTTAATATCACCTTTTTCACTTGATTGACCAGATGGAGTTTTAATAAGGACGCCGTTTTAAACTTTCCACTTGCGTCTACTACTATATCAACTTGTTGACGGTGCCAAGGGATATCGCTCGGTATTGGCACATCCGTAACAAGGATTTTTTTTCCATTTACTATTAAATGAGAAGAGGTATACTCTATATTAGCATCGTATTGCCCATGAATACTATCATACTTTAGTAAATGCGCCATGAGTTCGGGTGACATTTTGTCGTTAAGATGAACGACTTCAATCTCAGGAAAGTTAAGTGCATAACGTAGCACCATTTTGCCAATTCGTCCGATTCCGTTTATTCCAATTTTTATTGACATATACCTAAAAAATAGAAAATTTTAAATAACTTCAAGGTTGTAATAATTTAGAAAATATAGCTCTGCAAAGTTACACTTTTTTTGTATTTTTGCATTAACATTTATTCAAAACTACTTAATTATATGTCAAACTCAAAATTTAAGCGACATACCGTTACTACGGCACTTCCGTATGCCAACGGACCTATTCATATTGGTCATTTAGCAGGCGTTTACGTTCCTGCTGACATTTATGTTCGTTATCTACGTGCAAATCGAAAAGAGGTTCTTTTTATTTGCGGGTCAGACGAACACGGCGTCCCTATTACCATTTCTGCAAAAAATGAAAATATAACCCCGCAAGCCGTTGTAGATAGATACCATGAAATGATTAAAAAATCTTTTAAAGATTTTGGAATCTCATTTGACATATACTCCAGAACGTCAAACCCGTTACATCACGAAACGGCAAGTGATTTTTTTACAAAACTTTATAAAGAGGGTAAATTAATAGAAAAAACGAGTTTACAATACTACGATGAAGAGGCAAAACAGTTTTTAGCCGATAGATATCTTATTGGAACATGCCCTCACTGCAACAATGAAAAGGCATACGGCGACCAGTGCGAAGCATGCGGAACAAGTCTTAACGCGACCGATTTAATTAATCCGATTTCTACTTTAAGCGGAAAAATTCCCGTACAAAAAGAGACAAAACATTGGTATTTACCACTTCAAGAGTACGAAAATTGGCTTCGAGAGTGGATATTGGAAAGACATAAAGAAGATTGGAAAAGTAACGTATATGGACAGTGTAAATCGTGGATTGACCAAGGTTTGCAACCGCGAGCAATAACAAGAGATTTGAATTGGGGTGTAAAAGTGCCGCTGAAAGAAGCTGAAGGAAAAGTACTTTACGTTTGGTTTGATGCACCTATCGGTTATATTTCAGCCACTAAAGAATGGGCGAAAGAATATGGCGAAGAGTGGGAAAAATGGTGGAAAGACGATGAATCACGATTAATTCACTTTATCGGAAAAGATAATATCGTTTTCCATTGTATTATTTTCCCCATAATGCTAAAAGCTGAAGGAAGCTATATTTTACCCGATAATGTACCGGCTAACGAGTTTCTAAATTTAGAAAGCGACAAAATTTCGACTTCACGAAATTGGGCGGTTTGGCTACACGAATATTTGGAAACGTTTAAAGATATGCAAGATGTTTTGCGTTATACTCTTACGTCTATCACGCCCGAAACAAAAGATGCCGATTTCACTTGGTTAGATTTTCAATCTAAAAACAATAATGAACTTTTAGCCATCTTTGGCAACTTTGTGAATAGAACAGTTGTTTTAACACATAAATTTTACAATGGAAAAGTACCCGAAGCAACCAATTTCTCCGATAGTGAAAAAGAAATCATTGCTAAAATTGGCACTTTCCCAACTTTAATCGGAACCGCAATTGAAAAATTCAAATTTAGAGAAGCATTAGCCGAATTGATGAACTTGGCACGTATCGGAAATAAATATTTGACCGATACCGAACCTTGGCAAAAACAGAAAGAAAACCCCGAAGAAGTAAAACGTATTCTTTTCATATCCTTACAAATTTGTGCTTCGCTGTCAATTTTATGTAAGCCGTTTTTGCCTTTTACATCTAAAAAGCTACAACAAATGCTCAATATTCAAATTGATGATTGGCAAAAAGGAGGAGAAATAACACTGCTACCTGCCCAGCACCAAATTAATAAACCTATTTATCTTTTTGAAAAAATTGATGATAAAATTATAGAAGAGCAAATTCAAAAATTAAATGATACGAAGCAGCATAATTTGCCGAAAAATTTAATAGTACCTGAAGGAAAAGAAGATATCTCTTTTGACGAATTTCAAAAAGTAGATTTAAGAATTGCTACGATTCTAGCTGCCGAAGCCATTCCCAAAACTAAAAAATTGTTGAAACTTAAAGTGGATACGGGAATTGATGTACGTGAAGTTGTTTCCGGCATTGCTGAGTATTATAAACCGGAAACGCTAATTGGAAAACAAATTCTCATGTTGGCTAATTTGACGCCGAAAAATATAAAAGGAGTCGATTCACACGGGATGATACTAATGGCAGAGAATGAAAAAGGTGAGTTAATGCTCGTACAACCATCTCAACTTACAATCCCCGGAAGTACGGTGAAATAGTAAATAATTGATTATTAAAATAATATAAGAAATCCCGCAATGAAAAAATTATTTTTATTATGCTCTATTTTTTTACTGTTTAATTTATCTTTTGCAACAAAAATAACTGAAAAAGAAGCATATACAATAGCCTTAACTTTTATAAATAGTAAAATAGAAACAAGTCCAACGTTACAGTTAGCTGAAGTTAGAACGAGTGGTAATGATATTATCTTTTATCGTTTTCAAATTGAGAAAAAAGGGTTTATTATCGTTTCCGGGTCTAACAAAACCTCTCCTATCTTGGCTTATTCATTGGAATATAATTTCAATGAAAATCCGGCGCTAAATTATTTATTCGACCGCTTTGAAAAAGAAATTGTTGCCATTGAAAAAAGGAACATACCTGCTCCGTCTTGGATAGCAAACCAATGGGAAAGTCTTCTTACTAATTCTTTTACTCGACCCTCAAATGAATTTGTAAAACCTTTATTAACAACTACTTGGAATCAAAATCGTTTTTATAATACTTATTGTCCTTGGGACGTTTATGCAGGACCTTATTATGATTATCGCGTACCGAACGGCTGTGTAGCACTGTCAATGGCGATGATTATGAACTATTATCAATATCCGATAAGCGGGACGGGAGGTGTTTCCTATACTCCGCCCGGCTATCCCCGACAAACCGTTCAGTTTGGGCAGTTCACGTATAATTACGACGCAATGTATGATGAGCCTTATGATTACGCTAATGAAATTTCTAAATTGGCTTATCATTGCGGCGTTGCCGTGAAGATGCATTATGATCATACAGGTTCGGGAGCTACCGAAGTGGAAGCACGTCAACAATTTATTAATATCTTTAAATATTATGCAGGTGCCTCTCTACAAGGTCCGGGTATGTATGATAATTGGGGCGCAGAACTTAAAGGACAGCTTGACAAACGTTATCCTCTCTTTTATACCGCAGCTACCTCAACTTCCGGACATGCTTTTGTGATTGACGGTTACGACGAAGATACACTTTTTCACGTTAATTGGGGCTGGGGCGGTGATGCTAACGGTTACTTCCATATTACAAATTTAGACCCTTTCGGAACCGGCGACGGTTTTAACAACTATGAAAATGCTATTTTTAATCTCTATCCGAGGGAAAATTTCCCTGCTCACTGCTCAGGACATAAAAGAATGACTGCTTCTTTCGGCACTATTACTAACGGCTCTGCGAATCAATTCTACGCAGCAAACTCCGACTGCTCATGGATGGTTGCTGTAAAAGACGCCACAGACTATATTTTTGAATTTTCAAGATTGGATACAGAGGAAAATGAAGATTTTATTACGATTTATAACGGACCAACAATAAGTTCCGGTATTGCGCGAAGATTTTCCGGAAATGTAATTCCTGAAGCGATTAGCGTAAGCAATGTGGATAGTGTTTTGGTTACTTTCACCTCTAATGCCACCACTGAAAAACGAGGTTTTGTTCTTCGTTATCGTACCGTACTAAACAGCCCATGCTGTAGCGGAACCGTCACAAAGACTTCACCTGAAGGAACTATTAGTGATAATAGCGGAGACGAAGAATACTCAAACGAAGCAACTTGTACATGGTTAATTCAACCCAATTATGCAGGAAGCATCTCCTGCACGTTTTTAGATTTCGACCTGAAATCAGGGGACTTTGTGGATATTTATAACAACACTTATAACCCTGCTATATTGGTTGATAGATTTGATAGACTAAATGTACCGCAAGGATGGAAAACGTATAATTTTTCTAAAATGAAAGTCGTATTTGTCGGCGATAATTGGCAAAATGGAAACGGATTTACATTAAAATGGTCTGCCGAACTCGTTGGTATCAATGACATATGCAATATTAAAGAATTTAATGTTTATCCCAATCCCGCTACGGAGTTTATTTGGGTTGAGTTTACAGCCGACCAATTTACTCCCGTTACTTGCTCAATATCCGATTGTACAGGTAAAATATTGTTGTCTAAAACATTAGTACCCAAAGAGAAAAACAAAGAGAAAATTGAACTCCCGAAATTAGCTAAAGGTATCTATTTTATTAAATTACAAAATGTTTCAGGTAACATAATTAGAAAACTAATTTTAAATTAACAACATCTATGACGATTTAATTGTCATAGTATAATGAACAATAGCTTAAATAAAATGATATTAAAATTTATTTTTAATTTTACCCTTTTATTTAAAAGAGGATTACTCTTATTGTTCATTTTTTTATTTTTTAATTCAACTTTATTAGCTCATCATCGCGATACTTTTACTGTCCACCAGCTTGAGTTCGTTGAAAATAAAACACAGTGGGAGGAACAAATTCTTTACAAAGCTTCATTGCAAGGAGGTGTTTTTTTTGCCGAAAAAGAGAGGATTACTTACGTTTTTCTTAACTCAAAGCAACTTGCCGATTTCAATAAAGCAAAACGCGACCCATCCGCTATTCATTCGGGATTTATAGATGCTACTGCCTACCAAGTTAATTTTGTGAATGCGAATGAAAATGTTGAAGTTAGCGGAGAAAATCAATGTTCATCGTATAATAACTATTATTTAGGAAATAATCCGGAAAAATGGTCGTCCAAAGTTAGGAAATTTCATAAAATCCGCTATCGTGAACTGTATGATGGTATCGACTTATTTTTTTTACAAAAAGATTTTAATTTTAAATATGAATTTGTAGTTAAGCCGGGAGCCAATCCGCAAGATATTCAATTAGAATATGAAGGAATGAAAGGATTAATCCTTTCCAAAGGGAATTTAGTAGTCAGCACAACGAATGGACAAATTATTGAATTAAAACCATTCGCATATCAATTAACTGCTAATGGGGACACTATTACAGTAGATTGCAATTATAAAATAAAAAAACAAAAAACCGTAGTTTTTTCGATAGAGAGTTATAACACTTCGTTACCTCTTATTATTGACCCTGTACTTATTTTTTCAACTTATTCCGGCTCAACAGCTGATAATTGGGGATATTCGGCAACTTATGACAGATACGGAAATGCTTATTCCGGCGGAAACGTATTCAATATCGGTTATCCTACGACCTTGGGAGCATATCAAATCAATTACGGCGGCGGAAGTTGTGATATTGCTATTTCAAAATTCGATGCGTTAGGCAGTTTTTTACATTTCTCAACCTACCTTGGCGGTAGCGGAACAGATATCCCACACAGTCTTATTGTAAATAGCAATGATGAATTAATTGTACTAGGAACTACTAGTTCATCTAATTATCCTGTTACACCGGACGCATATTCTACAACTTTTCAAGGCGGTAGCTACTATCTGTTAACTTCGGTTTTGCGTTATAACGACGGCTCTGATATCGTTTTAACAAAATTTAATAGTTCCGGAACAGCACTTTTAGGCTCAACCTATATCGGAGGCTCCGGCAATGACGGACTTAATACGGTTGCAGGACTTAAAAAAAACTATGCCGATGAGGTACGCGGCGAAGTCAATGTTGACGAACAAAATAATATTTATATCGTAAGTTCTACCCAATCTACTGATTTTCCCGTTACTGCCGGCGTTTTTCAACCGCAACATAACGGAGGAGTACAAGACGCTTGTATCATAAAAATGAATCACAATTTGACTAATATGATATGGAGTTCCTATTTAGGAGGTTCAGGGGACGACGCAGCGTATAGTATGGTATTAGCTTCCGATAAATCTATCTATTTGTGCGGAGGAACGAACTCCTTCGACTTTCCAATGACTGCTAATGCCGTCCAACCTTCTTTTGCAGGCGGAGTGGCAGACGGCTATGTCGCTCATATTAGTCCAAATGGTAATCAGTTGCTACACAGCACTTTCATGGGACGTAGTGGCTACGACCAAAGTTATTTGATTAAAAATGATAGAAATAATTATCCCCATATTTTCGGTCAAACTGATGCCACGGGAGTAACTTGGATACAAAATGTGTTGTGGTTTGTACCCAGTGGCGGACAGTTTCTTACGAAATTATCCCCATCCCTGGATACTATTGTCTGGTCAACCGCCTTTGGACGAGGATTAGGAGGAATTGACATTTCACCTACGGCTTTATTAGTCGATTTATGTAATAATATCTATATGTCCGGCTGGGGAAGCCCGGTGTTGAATGCCGGACAAGGCGGAACTGCCGGTTTACCGATTACTGCAGACGCCTTTCAAGTAACAACGGACAATAATGACTACTACTTTATCTGTATTACAGACGATGTTTCTTCGTTGGTTTATGCTACCTACTTTGGCAGTCCGAACGCATTAGAGCACGTAGACGGAGGAACAAGCCGTTTCGATAATAAAGGAAGAATTTATCAAGCTGTTTGTGCCGGCTGCGGCGGTTTGAGCGACTTTCCTACAACGCCCGGAGCATGGTCGGAAATTAATGGCAGTAGTAACTGTAATATTGGTATTATTAAGTTCGATTTTGACTTACCTGCTATTGTTGCCGATTTTTATATCCCCCCTACTGTCTGTGCTCCTATTTCTCTCACTTTTAATAATATGTCGCAAAGCATTAGTCCAAACACACAATATTTTTGGGATTTCGGAGACGGCAGCACCTCCACAGAGTACGCTCCCACACATGCATACACACAATCGGGAATTTATCAAATTCGACTTATTGTACAAGACCTCGGCAGTTGCAATTTTACCGATACAATGACCCGACAACTTGTCGTGTTAGCTAATACTAATCGCATTTTAGACCCCGTAGGTATCTGCGCCGGAGATTTTGTCCAAATTGGAATTCCTCCATCCGGCAGCGACGAAACATGCCAATGGACCCCGACAACCAATCTCGATAACCCTACAATCTCAAATCCGATTGCCTCGCCTACAACAACAACACAATATACGCTTTACGTTTCCAACGGCGTCTGTACCGATACATTAAGACAAACTGTTATTGTCGATAATTTGCAAATAGACGCAGGAAATAATGATACCATTTGTACAGGAGATACCGCCTATTTAGTTCCTTCCATTGTCGGTAATGCCACACAATTCTATTGGTCGCGGTCACCAAATTTTACAAATATTATCAATAGTAATACTTCACAAGCCACATTGACTGTATCCCCTTATCGCACAACTACTTATTATCTTAAAGCCGTTAGTCAATATTGCGAAATCGTGGATAGTGTTAAAGTTGTTGTTATTCCCTTTTATGTTACTTCGCCTCCCTTTTACACTATTTGTTACGAAGATTCAACACAAATTTCCGTACGAGTTTCTCCGCAAGGAACCTATCTATACGATTGGCAACCCACACAAACCATTATCGATAGTTCCAACGTAGCCATGCCTTGGGTTAATCCTATGGTTAACACGATTTATACGGCAACGGTAACTAATGAGTACGGTTGTGTGGCAACCGCAACCGTAACTGTCAATATCAAAAAATTAGAAGCTGATATTGTAACCACGCCCGCCTCTTGTTATCAAGAAAGTGACGGAACCGCAACTATTACGCCGACTGAAGGATTAGCACCCTATTTTTATCAATGGTCCAACGGAGCAACGACACCAAATCTTATAAATCTACCGGCGGGAGAATATATCGTCCTGATTACCGACTCGCTTGGCTGTAAAACGATTGATACGATTATTATTTCCGAACCTTCACCTATTACGGTCTCGCTTGTTACAGTTACACCGGTCGTTTGCGACCAAATTTGTAATGGCAGCATGACCATTACAGCCTCCGGAGGAACGGGAAATTTAACTTTTCATTGGTTACACGATAGCGTCGGACCTGTTTTAACAGACTTATGCGCAGGCATTTATACGGTTAAGGTTACCGATGAAAATCAATGTACGGTCGTTGCCTCTTTTCCACTTCCCGACACTTCGTCAAATAGTATAGCCGTGATTACTACCCCGCCCTTATGTTACGGGGATTGTAACGGTAGGCTTGCCTTAGATTTGGATTTTAATATGCCTTATTCCGTTTTATGGGATAACGGTCTCACCGATACGTTGTTAGATAGTCTTTGTGCGGGCAACTATCACGCCTTTATCTCGGAAACGTCAGGCTGCACTTACGATATTTACAGTTATATACCTGAAGTTCCACCGTTGGAGTTTGCCAATATTTTCACACATTCGCCCTCTTGTTACGGTGATGCCGATGGTATTATCACACTACAAATTCGTGGGGGCACTCCGCCCTATCGTTACTTCATTGATAATAATTCAACACAAGAGATTATCAATAATTTAGCCTCCGGAACCTACCATTTAACCGTTATGGACGTAAATAATTGTAGAATCGACTCTATTTTCTGGCTTTCGGAGCCGAATCCCATTCTTGTAACCGAACGCCACAACCAGCCTCCGTGTCCGCAGGTTTGCAATGCCACACTATCGCTAACGGTGGAAGGAGGAACTCCGCCCTACCGTTATAATTGGAGTAACGGTAATAATTTGCCGTATGGGGAAAGTTTGTGCATAGGGACTTACACTATTACAACCAAAGATGTTAACAACTGCGTATCTACGATTACGGTTACGATACAAGATTCGTCACTATTTCCCGTCGATATTCACGCATGGAGCGATGTTGACACGCTATACAAAGGAGCTACGACCAACATTCACGCTACCGAATTGGAAAATTTCTCTTACCAATGGACACCTCCCACAGGAGTTGCTTCTCCCACCTCTCCCAATAGCGCCGTTACGCCTCCTTACACAATCTCTTATGTCATTGTCGTTCGAGACCAATACGGGTGCGAAAAGACCGACACGGTTACTATTTTCGTCAAAGATGTTATCTGTGATGAGCCTTACATTTTTGTTCCCTCCGCATTCTCGCCCAATTACGATGGGATTAATGATATTTTATATGTTCGTGGAGAGACTATCGAAAAATTCGTTTTGCGTGTTTACGACCGCTGGGGAGCGTTGATTTTTGAAACAAAAGACCAAAACAAAGGCTGGGATGGCACTTACAAGAATAAAGAGTGCCCGGCGGGTGTATATGACTACTATCTGGAAGTGTGGTGTCTCGGCGAAAAACAATACTTCAAAAAAGGAAATGTAACGCTCCTGAGATAGTTGTTTTTCACATATCAGCATTCAAATAATAAAGTTATTGATTTTATTTTTTATTAGGACGTGCCCCCTCGCTACGCTCGGGGTCGGCGCCCGGTTACAAGTCCGCGGGCTCAAGCCGTGGGGGCGCAAGGCGGCAAAAAGAGCTTACAAGCTCGCTTTTTTGCCGCCGCGTCCCCAGCGGCTTCCGCCCTTGCGGGCTTTCCACCTAAGCGCCTCACGCAAGAGACTTGTTCGTATAATATTTTCAATTACGCCCAACAATAATTTTGTCTTATAATTTTCGAATATCAAGGATTTTAGACTTGGCATGCAGACTATGAAAATTAATAAACACAGATATTCCCTTATTTGACATAACATTCAGGTTACCAAAAGAATTTTCCCCTATACACATATTATAGATAACTATTTCCAAATTCTTAAGCGCTTTTCAATTTCTTCAACTAATTTTTTATTATTCCTAAAAAGATAATTAGAAGCGACAAGTTGCTCTAATTTCATCTTAGCAGCTTGGGGAGTTAGCGCTGCTGTTTCGACAAATTTATCAAAAATCCAAATCATTCCGTGATATTCAATCCCATTATTTTTGGCACAATTTCTAAGAGTCTTATCACTACTCAACACACAAGCATTGATTTTATTAGCGACATGTAAGACTGATTTATCAGCTTCGGATAAAGATTTAGGATACTTCTTGTTGAAAATTTGAATAAAATCTTTTTCTTGCAGATTATGGACCTTTAATTTAGCAACAGATCTATAAACTTGAAGAACTTCTTGCTGTTCTGGATACAACTCAAATAAGACCGCAGAAGTAGTATGTATTTCTAACTCAAGATTGAAAAAAGATTCTAGCAATCTTAAATCATACAAATCTATAAAGATATTAGCATCAGTAACAGCAACTTTTAGTTTCACTCTTAGTATTAAATAGTTATGAACTTAAAAAATCATTTGACACTCGCTTCTGAAATCTGCTAAAGTCCTGTTGCTCAAAGACGCTGCTTTCGACATTGAAATTTGCTCTTCAACTAAAGCACGAAATAAAAGTTGCTCAAAACGATTACTCTCCTCTATACCATTATACTCAAAAGGTTCATCTATTTTCCAATTCATCTGTTTAATGATAAAAAAGAATTGTTTAGCGTAGTGTTTGTCGATAATACCACAGTCTTTGGCTCTCATAACGACTGCTTGCATAGAGATTCCATATTGTTTTTTAATATTACCCAGTTCATTAATTGAAAGTTTATTTCTCCTATCGCCCAACTCTGCCTTTATCGTTTTTTCCGGCAATAACATTGCCCCCGCAAACTGATAACATAAAGTCTCTTTTTCTTTTTGACTCACATCCCCAAAATTTAAAAGCAAGTGAGCTAATTCATGTAAAAGTGTAAATCTAACTCTATCAGGCTTATTGGTCTTCTTAATATTATAAACAATCACAGGAATATTACTGTTAACAAACGTTTGTAAGCCGTCAAAATCCTCATCCACATCCAACTTCACAACCTTAATATTTTTATCTTCCAAAAGTTCAACCACATTAAAAATTGCTCCACCGCCCAAATTCCAACATTCTCTCAAACGGTTCGCCGCTTCGTTAACTTGTTCGTAAGAGGTAATAACAGCAATATTTTTAAGCGGATTTTCGAACTCAATCCTCAATCCTAAAATTTCTTCCAACTCTAAATAACGCGACAAATACTCTTTGGTCTTCTCCTTTATCATTAAAGCCTCTTTTTTTGGCATTTTGCTCAATTTACGATATTCTATTTCACCCAATTCCACATTAGTAGTTCTAAAAAAGAAATCCGGAGTTACATTTAATGCTTTACTTAATAAATTTATTTTATCATTGTCGGGTAGCACCTCGCCTTTCTCGTACCGATGCAACGCTTGACGAGAAAATTTATGTCCCAAAGCATCAGCTAAATCCTGTAATGAAAACCCTTTCATTAAACGGGCTGATTTAAACCGTTCTGCAAATATCTTTCTCATTTTTATCAATTTTAATTTTTATGACAAAGATAATACTTTTAGTTGACAAATAGACGATAATTATAATATTTTTTTATATGAGTTGTAACTATAGATATTATAATATGTTAATAAAGCATTTATATAAAAGAGATTAAAAAACTTTCACTAAAAATAAATGATTGACAAATTTACATTCTTTTCATAGCTATTACATTACTTAAAAGGGAGGGAATATTGGACAGCAGTGTAAAATAATTTCACCTTTCCGCTTGGTTCGGCGTGAGGGCGCAGCCGGATAGCCCGCAAAGGAAGGAGCTTTGAAGAGCAAGGAGAAAAAGAGCGACTTTAGAAGCTCCTTTTTCGACTATGCTATTCATAGCTCCTTCCTGCGGACTTGGAGGCGGAGACCGAC
>Ga0116147_1002123_pt1 | contig 20691 bp, 23 predicted proteins | sample AD_JPNHG3_MetaG_FD_89749 | JGI IMG/M metagenome (GOLD analysis project Ga0116147, IMG submission 89749) | Active sludge microbial communities of municipal wastewater-treating anaerobic digesters from Japan - AD_JPNHG3_MetaG | ecosystem: Engineered > Bioreactor > Anaerobic > Digestate | place...
GGACCCCATTTGCGAATTCGACCCCCGAGACCCGCTTCCGGCCGGGGAGCTGAAGCTCGGTCAGCGTCAGGACGCCGCCGCCGCACGCCACCATAACGCCTTCCCGATTGATACCGACTACCTCGCCAGGCCTCCCCGAGGAGATTGCCCGCTGCTCCGCATCCGGCGGAGCACTTCGCCACAGCTTGACTTCTTGCTCCCGAAAGCGGGCAAACGCCCCGGGACGGGGGTTCATCGCCCGGATGAGGTTGTGAACCGCCCAGGCTCCGAGGGACCAGTCAACTCGCGCCGCCTCTTTCGGGAGCCGGGGAGCGTACGTCGCCCCGGCGTGATCTTGTGGGACGGGCTGCAGCTCGCCGGACACGTATCTCCCGAGCGTGACAACCAGCAATCTCGCACCTTCTCTTGCCAACAGTTCTTCCAGCTCACCGGCCGTTGCATCCGGGGGAACAGGAACTTCCCGCCTGGCCAGAATGTCTCCGGTGTCCATCCCTTCATCGATCCTCATAATCGTCACCCCGGTTATGGCGTCTCCGTTCAGCAATGCATGAACCACGGGCGCGGCGCCCCGATAGGCAGGCAGTAACGAAGCATGAACGTTGAGGGTTCCCCAAGGGGGTGCGGCAAAGAACTCCTTCGGGAGGATCTGCCCGAAAGCGACCACCACACCCACATCGGGCGCCGTCGAACGAATCAGTTCCAGCGCCTCGGGATTGGCCCTGATGCTCTCGAACTGGCGGACAGGAAGCCCCATGCGCTGGGCAGTCTCCTTTACCGGAGGAGGCGTCAAACGACGGCCCCGGCCGGCCGGCCGGTCAGGTTGGGTGATCACGGCTACGACTTCTATTTCCGGATCGGCTGCCAGTGCTTCCAGGCTGGGCACCGCAAAGGCAGGGGTCCCCAAGAACAGAACCCTCATCACCACTCTCCGCTGCGCATCAACTTTCGGATCTTGCGCTTGAGAACCTCCCGCTGTAGCGGGGAGAGGCGGTCGATAAACAACGTGCCGTCCAGATGGTCGATCTCATGGTGGAGAATGCGCGCCAGCAGCTCCGTACCCTCCACCTCAAGAGGTTCTCCTTCCAACGTTTGCGCTTTCACCCTGATATGAAACGGGCGCTCTACGACGGAGGTCAACCCGGGAATGCTTAAGCATCCTTCCTCTCCCCTTTGCTTCCCTTCCTCCCAAAGAACCTCCGGGTTCACCAATATGAGCGGCTGAGCCGACTCCTCACCCACCTTCGGATCCACCACGATCAATCGCACCAATTCTCCGACTTGCGGGGCTGCCAAGCCGACCCCGGGAGCAGCATACATTGTTTCGACCATGCTCTCGGCCAGTTTATGAAGGTACCCGTCGAACGAGCTGATCGGTTCACAGCGTCGTTTCAATATGGAGTCCGGATACTTGACAATCGGTAGAATCATCTTGCGCTATCCCTATAATACGACGTGACCACGCCCGCCGGTGCTCGACTGGATGCTCCGCTGAACCCCGGCTGGTCGTCGCTTTCGCCACTTAAGGACGCCGCGCACCGCGGTTCCGTTTCGTTTCTCAAAATCCGACACGGGGAATCATTCCCCTTTTGATAGAATCACGAGGTGTTTCGCAAACCGAAACACCGGCATTATGAACTTCCTCTACCGCAGTCTTTATGAGATTCAAGAGTTCACACTGCTTAGTGTTCAAGCGGTTGCGAATCTTTTTCGGCGCCCCCGCTACTTCCAGGACACTTGGCAGCAAATGGATGCTGTGGGGGTTGCTTCTACTGTCATCATTGTGCTGACCGGCTTTTTCACCGGGGGCGTCCTGGCTCTTCAAACTTCGAAGACGCTTCGCGCCTTCGGTGCCGTGAATGTTACCGGACAACTGGTAGCTTTGTCGCTGCTTCGGGAGCTTGGTCCGGTCTTGACCGCTCTGATGGTTGCCGGACGTGTTGGCTCAGGCATCGCCTCTGAATTGGGCTCGATGGTGGTAACCGAGCAAGTCGACGCCATGCGGGCCTTAGGCACCGATCCGGTAAAGAAACTGGTGACTCCGAGGATGATCGCCTGCACGACGATGGTTCCTCTCTTGACGGTGGTAGCGGACCTGTTTGGTCTGATCGGAGGCTGGCTGGTAGCTCTTTTCACCCTCCGTCTAAACACCCACCTGTATTGGAGCAGTGCGATGCGGTCACTTGATTACATGGATCTGGTCGAAGGCTTGACGAAGCCGTTTGCCTTCGGATTTATCGTAGGGATGATCGGCTCCTATTTCGGCTTGCGCACGACCGGAGGCACTCGGGGCGTCGGGCGCTCAACCACCCAAGCGGTGGTCTTCGCTTCCGTTCTTGTCATCATTACGGACTTCTTCCTGAGTAAGATCATCCTGGAGTTACGCCCTTGAGCATCGTGACGCTGGAGTCGATCTGGAAGCGCTTCGGCGACCGGATCGTGCTCCGAGGATTCGACATGGTAGTCGAGCAAGGTGAAATGAAGATTATTCTGGGGGGCAGCGGATCCGGCAAGAGCACAATTTTGAAGATCGTACTCGGCCTGGTGCGGCCTGACCGTGGGCGGGTGATCGTGTTTGGGAACGACATTTCAGATTGGGATGATGCTCGCTTGACGCAGATCCGCCGACGCATAGGTATGGTCTTCCAGGCCGGTGCCCTTTTCGACTCACTCAGCGTGGGAGAGAACGTAGCCTACCGACTCCGTGAGCAAAACCGGCTGCCGGAGGAGGAAATCCAGTCTACCGTTCGACAACTGCTGAGCTTTGTGGGATTGGAGCACACCGTCGACAAGATGCCCGATGAGTTGTCCGGGGGTATGCGCCGAAGGGTTGCGATCGCCCGCGCCTTAGCGGGCGACCCGGAGCTTATGCTGTACGATGAGCCCACCGCCGGCCTCGATCCGATTACCAGTCGCACAATTTGCGAGCTCCTCATAAGTCTTCGGGACTTGCGAGGAGTGACCTCGATCCTGGTGACTCATGATCTCCAGGTCGCTCGGACTTTGGCGGAGGAAAAGGCTCGATTGACCGAAAACGGCACCGTCGAGTTTCTGGCGAAGGAGGAAGAGAAGACACATACCAATGTTTTGCTGCTTCGCGACGGCCGGGTTTTTCTGGAAGGATCGCTGGAAGACTTATTTCGGTCCGATGACCCCTACGTCCGGGAATTTGTGGAGTAAAGAGCATAGCCATGGCCAAGCAACAGTTTTCCATTACGGAACTTAAGGTTGGCATTTTTGTCGTCGTCGTCTGCTTTATCGCAGCCGTCGCGATCTTTACCATCGGCTCCCAAGTCGGCATGTTTGAAGAGCAGTTCGTGGCGGTTACCTACTTGCCTAATGTTTCCGGCTTGAAACCCGGCGATTTGGTGCTTCTGGGAGGTGTTGAAGTCGGCAATGTGACGGCGGTCCGGCTTACCTCACCCGAGGACATTCCTCCGACAGAGGAAAATATCGCTACACTTCGAAGGATTTCAGAGTTGACGGACGAGCTCAATCGCGTAGAGAGCCAGCTTCAACAGACCCAGACAGAGGTCCAACAGCTTCTGGGCCGGCTCCAAGAGAAGGAGAGGACTCTGGGACCTTCCCACCCGGAGGTCTCCGCCTTGCGCCGACAGCACCAAGACGCTGAAAGAAAGGTACGGGGTTTGGAAGAGCGCCGTGAGCAACTTCGCGAGGATGTTGAGAGGGAGCGCACCAGACTGCAGAATGTGGCCGTCGAGATGAGCATAAAGAGTGACTACCGGGACTGGATTCGGGCGGACAGCCGGATCTCCCTGGGCTCTATCGGACTTCTTGGGGACAAGGCCGTTGAAATTTCCTTGGGGCGGAGCGACGAGCCGGCGAAGACCATCTACAGGGAAAGAGACACTTGGCTTGGGAAGGAGAAATACGAAGTTGTTCTCGTGACAGGTTCACAGCAGTCTTCCTTTGCCGAATTGATTACCGGAGCAAACGATATCCTGTCCAACATTGAGACCCTCTCCGCTCAAGCAGAGAGCATCTTGCGATCCCTCGGCAGTGGCGAGGGCACCGTCGGGCGCTTCCTGACGGACGAATCCTTCTACGAGAACCTCAACCAAACCGTGTCTTCAGCGAACGAGACGATAAGGCAGGCCGGGCAGTTCATCCGGAACCTCAACGAGGGTCCGGGAACAATCGGCCGATTGGTGCAAGACGACACGCTGCACAAGCAACTGGTGAGCACGACCGACAACTTGGAAGAGCTTTTAAGGAAAATCAACGAAGGTGAAGGGACGGCGGGCAGGCTGGTCAATGATGCTCAGTTGTATGACAATCTGAACGCCACCATGGCCGACTTGAAGGAGATCACCGGGCAGCTGAGAAGCGGGGAAGGTACCATCGGCAAGCTGATTACGGAGGAAGAACTCTACCGGTCGCTGACGCAGAGTGCCGACAATTTGGCCGGCATTCTCGACGAAATCCAAAAAGGACGTGGGACCCTTGGGCGCCTGTCGAAAGATGAGGCCCTGTACGAAAACCTTAACAAAGTGTCGGCCGAGCTGGTAAAGCTGCTCTATGATTTTAGGCAGGATCCAAAGAAATTTCTTACCATCAGGGTTACGCTCTTCTGAGACGGGGATAACATGATTTCAAAGCGCATAGGCCAGGGAGCACAGGTCTTGCTGCGGGGAATTGTAACCGCGCTGGTCGCTTTGAGGGTGCGACCGAATCATCTCACGATGGCCGGCTTCATCATGAGCATTGTGGTGGCGTCCATTTTCGCCCAGGGGCAATTTCGGCTGGCAGGCGTCGTACTTATCATCGCCGGACTGTTTGACATGGTCGACGGTATGGTCGCCCGCAGGCTGCACGAAGAGACGAAGTTCGGAGCCTTTCTCGATTCCATCATGGATCGCTACTCCGACTTGATCATGTACCTAGGTTTGATCATCTACTACGGCCGAATGGACCGGATCGGGTACGTAGTACTCGTCGGTGTGGTGATGATGGGATCCGTGCTGACAAGCTATGCCCGGGCCCGAGCGGAATGCTTAATCCCAAAGTGTAAGGTCGGCTTCCTGGAGCGTCCAGAGAGAATTGTTCTTCTCATTATCGGTTCGTTCTACTACATGGATCCGGTGCTGTGGGTGATAGCGGTACTCTCCAACTGGACCGTGGTCCATCGTATTCTCTATACGCGGTCCGTTCTAAAGGCCATGGAAAATGACAGCAAAGGGGTTCCTCAGGAGGCTCGAGCTTGAATCGGAGGACGCCCGGCGGGAACTTGGAGACGTAACCGACCTGCAGGTTGCCGGCGCGATGTGGTTCGGTACGAGGTCCAATCTCAGCGTTTCCTCTTTCCCGGCCCGCCGGCCTCCGCCCGGTGGGCGGATCGGATGGACCCACGAAACAAGCAAGTGACTCTTCCGTGACCGGCCGGCGAGAGGTGCCCCGCGTCTCCGCAAAACAGGAATTCCTCCGGATTCCGCCAATCATGACGTAACTCAAAAGGAATCTTCGATTGATCCGCCCGCCGTACGAGATCTATGCGTTTTGAAGTTTCCAATTGATCGGATCAGGTTGCCGATAGTTTCCAAAGCCTCGCCCGGGCCGACTAACCGGGGGACTGTTCTAACCACGTGCCTGCCGTCAAGCAAGGTTAACCGACCCATGCAGATTTCGGGAAAGGAGCTAATTGCTCCTGATGACCTCTACGCCCGAGGGTAACTTCAGGTCAAAGTCCGAAGTCCTGAGCGGAGGATTGAATTCGATCCCGAAGAAGCGGATCAAAAGGTGGTCTTCCGTAGGTTCAACTAATTTCTGTTGGCTCGGCAGGAAGGATTTGGCGTCGATCCAAAGTTCGATTCGGGAGAAAAACGCCGCCACCTGATCCGACTTCGGCTTCAACACCAAATGGTACGCCTTTCCGCCTTGCAGCATCTCTTCTCCGGCAAGCTCCACGTGGTACGCTTCTTGGATGGCTTCGGGATCGCTCCCGAAGCCCAAGAGTAAAAACTCCGCACGATCCTTGCGACCACCCAACTTATGTTCCTGGGCTTGTTTGATCCCCGGCTGGTAAAAGACAACGGTATCATCGCGGATAACCAAGCTGCTGGGCGTGGGACTCGTCATCTCCTTCCTCAGATATAACTTGCCGTCGTTCCTAAGGAATAAGAACTTTCCCTTTTCAACCTCGTCATACTCCTCAAGCAGATCCGTCCAGCGCTGCTGCTCAATGGTCGCCCGAAGACTGAGCAAATTCGAACCGACCTTCCCCATACCTCGCAAAACGTCTTCAAGATCGGAGGCGTAAACGATCGTGGGAGGCACAGCCAACCACTTGGCTGCAAAGAAAGCGAGGCACCCGAACGAGACGACAAGATTTCTGAGGACCAACACAGCCGTTTTCTCCAGTAAGACCGAACGCCAGGATTCCCTTCCAAAGCCGGAACTACAGGGACCGCCAAAAGCTAGGGACGGTGGTCAGCTTTCCGTGGCAGGATCTCCTCATCGCTCTGCGGCGGGACTTGCTTGGGAAGCATCTCTTCTACAGTATCAGGCCGCCCACTTGCCCGAATGAACTCTCCCCGGAAGAGCCACTTAGGCGTGAGAAAGATGAAGAGCAGAATCAGAATACAAAGGATGTCATACTGCCAGCTACCGCGGGGATACGACCAAAGCAGAATCTTCCGCCAAAAGCCGGTCTGTCGCTTCTCCATCACGCTTGGACACCCGTGGATTCCGCAGTGTAGTAGAGGTTCCTCACTCGGTTCAGGATCTTCCCGTCGCGCATCTCCAGAATGCGTGAGGCTACAGCTGCCGCTTCCGGATCATGAGTGATCATAACGATAGTCTGACGATGCGTTTGATTTAGGTTCTGGAGCATTTCCAAAACCATCTGGGAGTTCACACTGTCAAGGTTGCCCGTCGGCTCGTCAGCAAGGAGTATGGCCGGCCGATTAATGATAGCCCGCGCAATGGCGACTCGCTGCTGCTCACCCCCCGACAGCTCCGAAGGCTTATGGTGGAGCTTATGTTCCAGACCGAACATTGCCAAGATGTCCTCGACATTACTCCGAGTTCCGTTACGCTGACCGTTACCGTGGATTCGGCGGGCCAGTTCGATATTCTCCGCAGCCGAAAGCGTGGGCAGAAGGTTGTAACGTTGAAACACGAACCCGATCTTGTGACGGCGAATCTCGGTGCGTCTTGCGTCGGAGACTCTCGTCAGATCGACCCCATCAATCCAGACATGACCGGACGTCGGGGTGAGCAGACCGCCCAACAGATGCAGCAGCGTAGATTTCCCGCACCCGCTCGGGCCCATGACCGCGACGAATTCGCCCTCTCGCACGGTCATGTCCACACCCCGTAGAGCCGACACCTCGACCTTGCCCACCCGATAGACCATGCGCAGATTTTCGGCCACGACAATGTTGCGCCGTTGACCGAGCTCAACCGTCTTACTCATACCCCAAAGCCTTCACTGGATCGAGGTGGGACGCCTTTACAGCCGGATACAAAGCCCCCAAAATCCCACCCACGACCGCCATCGCTGCGGCCGAAATCCGCCAATAACCCGGGATCATGACGGGCATCGTCGGGAAGACAATAAGGATAAGCCGGATCGCTACGAAAGTCAAAACAAAACCAGCCAGCACCCCCAGCAGGCAAATGACAAACGACTCCTCAAGGATCAGCCGCACAATATACGCCTTGGAAGCGCCCAGAGATTTCAGGATTCCAATCTCCCGCGTCCGCTCGGTAATTGTGCTGTACATTGCCAGCAGTATGATCAGAAAGCTGATCACAACCGCTAAAAATACGATTGCCGTCAGGAACTGACGAAACACCGGCGTATTTGCGGCCATAATGTCCTGTAAGTCAGCCGTGCGAGTGATCTTATAATGAGGCATTTTCTCCTGCAAGCGGCGGTAGACGGCGTCGGTGTCCTCTCCTTTTTCGACCCGAGCGAAAAACATCGTGGCCTTGTCGGGAGTACCGTTCATCTCCTGCAACGTCTGTAGTGGCATCAGCACCCGCGCCGCCGTCCCCTGTTCAAACACCCCGCAGACCAAAAAGTCCCGGCCCAAAAGGTCCAAACGGTCGCCCACGTTCACACTATTGGAGGCACTGTACAACGTATCGACTACGACTTCGTCGGAACGATCGAAAAATCGCCCTTTCACAAAGCGCAGGCTGGTGTTGACCTTCTCAAACGTTTCGCGGTCGATTCCGAAGACCAGATGAAACCGCTCGCTGATGAACTTGGCCAACACCGGCGTCGCCGCTTCCACCCCCGGGACTTCTTCGATGACCCGCTGGAGTTTCACCGGCAAGGTACCGCTGTTCAGGGCGAAAAAGAATGACGCGTCGGGCGGTTGAATCATGAAATCGCCTCCGACGCGATGAGTACGCTCCGCGGAGTCCGCCAGCTGACCATAGGTCAGCCCAACGCTGACCAAAATCAGCACGACGCCGACTGCAATGGCCAGCGTGCTTACAATCGTGCGTGTCGGACGCTGCAGTAAGTTCGCGTAGACGTGCTTCATCATAGATCGGCCCCCGGCGAAGAGTCACCTGTCTCGCCGACCTCGATGACTTCGGCGCCCGGAGGAGGATCCAGGGCAAAAACATCCGTACGCAGCTCGGGGTCCAGCCGAATACCCTCACCGTCAAACACCAGTCGCACAGTATAACCCTCTTGCGGCCTCGCAACCTCGATCTCCGTGGGAACCATCTTTGTCTCTATAGAGGTAACGGATCGATACCGGATTTCACTGACCAGCGCCCCCGCCTCAAAATACTGTTGCCTCACCAATTCAAGCCCGCTTCTTTCAATCCAAATGCGACGCTCTAACTGCAGAAACCGACTGTCCTCTTCCTCCTCCCGCAGCACGCTGACGGCGTAATACTTGAACCGGGGATCCTGCTGCTCCTCCACGCTGAGCCGATGCAGCGGATCGATTGGGATGGGCTCTATCAAAAGGGCCGGCAGAATGTGCTCGGGTCGAACATTATGAATGGCATTCTCTTCCCGGGCCGGCATGTCCGTCGGTCCTGTTACAAACTGATTGCGGGAGGGAATCCAGACTTGGAACCGGCCGGAATCGGCCGCCAGTACCAGCACGGAAGACTTGGTCAGAGGGTTCAGTACATTCAAGAAGATGGAGTCCGGATTACGAACCGCCAAATAGCCACCTGCCTTTCGGTACTTCTCGAAGTACCCCTCTTCCAGAGATCCTCCGGTGAACTCAACCTCCAGACGTGACACGGCCAGCGCCTTCACGTCAGCGTAACGATGCTGGAACAACGACACCAGCTCTACCGGCCGCACAGTTTGGGCTGCAAGGTACGCGGGAGGTACGGTTACGACCCGGTGTTCCTTGACGGCTCCGCACGAACACACAAGAACCAGTGACCATGCCAGCGTCACACACCTAAGTTGTTTCCGCGTCGGTTCGCGTTTCGTCACTCTAGAGAGCCCCTTCACTAAAATGATCTTGCCCGCTTCAGACGCCGCCACCGGACGCCGCTGTCTGTGCGTTCCTAGGCTGAAGGATCGGCCGTGTTCGTCTGCAGCCGATTCATCCACCAAAAACCCAGCAAACCCAGGACCAGGAACAAAAACAGCACTACCCCAAGCAGAGTCAACCGATGTTGCATGAGGTCTGCGGTCCACTCGCCATAAGCAACCGCCAACGCCCCCCAGAAAGCATATCGCAGAAAGCGTCCCACGCCGACTGCGATCAGGAAACGTCCGAAGGGAAATCGACACACTCCCGCTCCGATCACGAAAAGCTTAAACGGTGTGGGTGGAGGCAAAACAGAGGCCACCAAAACCGTCCACGATCCCCAGCGCCGGAATGAGTGCCGCAACCCCGGCATCTGCCGAGTCTCCAGCTTCTTCACAAACCGCTGGAAACCTCCCCTCGCCACACCGTACAAAAGCGCACAGCCTAACGTGGAGCCGACAACGGTTACCATAACCAGGTAGAGCATCCGCCACCAGGAGGCGCCTACGCAAAGCAGCACAACCAAGATATCGGTACCCTGCGGGATCGAGAGAAAGGAAGAATCCGCCAGTGCCACCAGGAACAACCCGGGAGCCCCCCAAGCGTGAGCCAAGCCGTACAGCCAGATTCCGACCTTTTCAATTGTCTCCCACATTCCCGCAACTTTCCTCCTGAACGCGACCCCTTCGACCGTCGCCTCTGGCACTGCGCCGCCTGTCCGGCTATGATGAAGAACCGTCTCCGATCACCCACGGCCAAGAGCTGGAACTGCGGCAAAGTAGCACTCGGTAAGCAAATGAGTCAAACAAGTGAGACGCTTCGAAATCTCCAGAACGAGATCCTCGCACTGTACCGCGACACGGTTCTGACCGGTCCGGTACGGTACATCGATCTTCTCGGCCGAAAGCATGAACCACGGATTTTACAAACTTTTCTCGGCTTCGAGCTGCAAATGGGACGAAGACGACTCCCCTGCCCCGACATGGTCACGGCACGCTATCTCCGGGTTTTCGCGGAACTGGGTTTACCCCGGATCGCCCTGCCTTATCGGCCCACGACGACTGCAAACTTGCTACCTCGTCTGGAAGGTCTTTTCGCCGATTTTCGGACGGCTGCCGAAAGCGGACCTGGAGCGGTAAAAGCCTATGCCCAGTTGCGGAAGAAACTACTGGCTCTTCCGCACCCTGACGGGCCCGAATAGAGACCTGCAAAACGCGAGGGAAAGTCGCCTTAATTCAAGGCACACAGCCCAACTTCAGCCGCTGAGGTTCTCCTAAGAAGCTCTTGCACGACTGACCAGATACGGCCCCCAGGTAGGTCCCGGATCTTTACGCCGCAACCGCCCCGGACAGCTTCAGCGTGGATGCGGCGGCGCTTCTCGAAGACGAACCTCCCTACTCCTGCAAGCGACGGGACTCTCGGCGAGTTGAGCGGCACAAAACCACAGAGAACCCTCTCCTTCTACGCCGCCCCCCGCCGCCACATATCGGCTTAAGACGGTTCCCTTCATCTCGCCGCACCGGTCACTGCGGACGGCCAGACAAACAGGTGGAGACTTCCTTAGCCGACCTCGCCGAGATGGTCCACCTACCTTGCTGCGGTCTGTCTGCCGCCGAGACAGACGCTCTCCCCCCGGACTCACTCCGAGAGTAGACAAAAGCTCGAGTCATCTGGAGCCGTGGCGCGAACACAAGCCGGCCCTTGGAGGGCCGGCGCTACCGCGTCGCCAACCTTCCAAGGGCCGAAGGAACGTGCCTCAGCTCCTCTTTATTTCTTATCGTCGACGTCTACATATTCGGCGTCGACCACTTCGTCCTGGCTCCCGCCGGAACTCGCGCTCCGCTGGGACGCTCCGGCCGACGCCTCCTGTCCTTGAGACGCCTGATAGATGACTTCCGCCAGTCGATGTGAAGCCTGAGTCAACTCTTCAACCGCCGCGTTGATTCTGTCGACGCCGCCTTCCTCGATAGCTTTCTTCGTCCGCTCGATAGCTTGTTCGACTTGCTGGACGTCGGTACCTGAAAGCTTGTCGCGATTCTCCCGTAACAGCTTCTCGCAACTGTACACGAGGTTGTCGGCCCGGTTTCGCGCCTCGATTTCCTCGCGCTTACGGCGATCTTCCTCGGCGTGAGCCTCGGCCGATTTGACCATCTCCTCGATTTCCTTCTCACTAAGGCCGGTAGAGCCGGTGATCGTAATCTTTTGCTCCTTACCGGTTCCCCGGTCTTTCGCAGAAACGTTCAAGATGCCGTTGGCGTCGATATCGAAAGTCACCTCGATCTGCGGCACCCCCCGCGGCGCCGGAGGAATGCCTACCAGATGGAAACGTCCGAGCGACTTATTGTCCCGCGCCATAGGACGCTCCCCCTGGACCACATGAATCTCCACCGACGTCTGATTGTCCGCCGCAGTGGAGAAAATCTCGCTCTTCCGCGTCGGAATGGTGGTGTTACGCGGAATCAACACGGTAGCGACCCCGCCCAAGGTCTCAATGCCGAGAGAAAGCGGAGTCACATCCAGCAACAGGACGTCCTTGACCTCACCGCCCAATACGCCGGCCTGAACCGCAGCACCTATGGCCACCACCTCGTCCGGATTAACTCCCTTGTGCGGCTCCTTGCCAAAGAAGTCGGTAACCATCTGCTGCACTCGCGGAATCCGAGTGGAGCCGCCTACCAGAACCACTTCGTCGATATCTTCCGGCTTCAGCCCGGCGTCCTTAAGCGCCATCCGGCAAGGCTCTAACGTGCGCTCCAGAATGTCTTCCACCAACCCTTCAAACCGGGCCCTCGTAAGCCGCATCGTCAAATGCTTCGGGCCGGAGGCGTCGGCGGTGATGAAAGGCAGGTTGATCTCGGTCTCCTGCATGGAGGACAACTCCATCTTCGCCTTCTCGGCCGCCTCCCGCAGTCGCTGCAACGCCATCCGATCCTGCGACAAATCAATCCCCTGATCCTTCCTGAATTCCGCAATGATCCACTCCATCAGACGCTGATCGAGATTGTCTCCGCCCAGGTGCGTATCACCATTCGTCGCCTTGACCTCGACGACACCTTCTCCCACCTCCAGGATGGAGATATCGAACGTGCCGCCGCCAAAGTCGAACACGGCAATGGTCTCATCCTTTTTCCTGTCAAGGCCGTAGGCCAACGCAGCGGCAGTCGGTTCGTTAACCAACCGCTGCACTTCCAAACCGGCGATCTTACCTGCGTCCTTGGTCGCCTGCCGCTGAGAATCGTTGAAGTAGGCGGGAACGGTAATGACCGCCTGGGTTACTTTCTCTCCGAGGTACGCTTCCGCCGCTTCTTTCAGCTTCATCAAGATCCGAGCCGAAATCTCAGGCGGAGAGTAAACCTTACCCATCACCTCGACCCCGGCGTCACCATTCTTCGCAGCGACAACCTTGTAAGGGACCATCTTGGCTTCCTCGGTCACCTCGGAAAACTTTCGGCCCATGAACCGCTTGATGGAAAAGACCGTGTTCTCCGGATTGGTGACCGCCTGCCGCTTAGCAACTTGCCCGACCAAGAGCTCGCCGCTTTTGGTAAACGCCACAACCGAAGGGGTAGTCCGGGATCCCTCCTGGTTGGGGATCACGGTCGGCTTACCACCTTCCATCACGGCAACGACAGAGTTCGTGGTCCCCAAATCAATTCCTATGATCTTGCCCATTAGTACGCCTCCTTAACCGCGTGCTTGAATATCGTCTGGGTACGCCGCATGTACTCTGCGGCTGTTTCCTTTTCTTGCCTGCGCCGGATGTTGATATAAGATCAGCCCCGGACCCTGTCAAGAACGGAAAGTCCAAGAAAGAAGCGACTTCGATCGAAGAATGGTTACGACTGTACGGCGCGTTCAGGGTGACCGTGACAACCTAATACACTAGGACCGGGCGGTGTGTCACCTGGCAATCCTTCCGCGCCACCCGGACACTCAACTGATGCTCTCGAGAGGGCGAACTCGGCTCCACCCGTACTCCTATCGTGTAAGCGACGAGAAGGCGCCCCCGCAATTCCGTGAACAACTCGTCAAGATATCGGAACTCGGCTGCTACATAAGCGTATCCCCCGGTCTCCCGAGCCAGACTCCGAACAAAACTCCCCGTCATCTTCTCCTCAAACTGACCTTGCTCGGTAGGAAACCGAGGAGCAAACGCCACCCAAAAAAGATCGACCGGCGACTCCCGGAACATCTCCCGGTATTCGGTTTGGTTTTGGTACGTCTCCCGATCGACCGTACGGCTGAATATCACCAACACCTTTCGCCGCTCCGGTCTCGACCGCACCATGTCCAGCCCCTTCGCCATGATTCGTCCGACGGGGATGTTGTCCAGCACAATTCCAGCCGAACGTGGCTGCAAGGTGTGGAGAGCATGCACGAGATCCTCCTCGACATTCGTAAAATCCTGCAAAACCTCGAGGTCTTCAAAGAACTGAGCCAAAAGTACTTCACCCCGACGCGTCAGGGCGAACATGAGGTCGTCCTGCAATCCCCACCGAATCTTATCGATGATGTTGATCCGTCCCCAGTGAGGCATACTGACGCCGAATGCGGCCGTACGGGGGCTGTTCTCCAACAGAAAGGCGAAGGCCGCCTGCACGTCTTCGCGGCCCAAATAGGCGACCTCCACCGGTTTCCCGTCGATCTCGACGGCAAGCTCGTTCACCCGGAGGTCACGGACGAATACACCCGACTTTTCCCGTACCGTGACCGAGAAAAACTGCGCTTCCTCTCCGGAGGCCGGGACGGCTCCCAAAGCCGAGCCCTGGAGTAGGAGCCAGTATCCCATTGCAAGAAAATAACCCGGTAGTTTTTCCCGAATTGCTTGAATCGTCACCCCTCCCGGTGTTCCTTGCCGAGATCCCTTGCCAGGCGTTGCTCCACCGCCTCCAGTCTTTCCGTCGTTCGTCTCTGCTCCCTGTGCAGGTACAGCAGGTAGAGCGCAATTAACACCCAGATAACGGTATACCCGGCGAACAAGTACCAATTCCAGGTCAAGGACCCCACCTCCTCTGATCGGCAAGACGGTAGGAGTAGACCTCCACCAGCCGAGCCTGAACTCGCATCCCAGCTCGTAGGAGAATCAAAGCCGCGATCAAGAACCCAGCGGCAACCACCGCCGCCACCAGGGCATGCAGCATCGGCGGATCCAGGTTGGCTCCCGAGCTGGTGATTACAACCGGGTGGATCGTTCGCCACCATCGGATCGACATCCAGACTATCGGCACGTCAAGAAAGCCGACAATGCCGAACACGGCACACAGCTTATATTTTCGCTCCGCCTCCGGAAGGCTGGAACGTAGAACCAGGTAGGCCACGTAAATAAACCAAAGCACCAAAGTGGTCGTAACCCGAGGATCGCCCCAAGGAAACCAGGTATTCCAGACCGGGCGTGCCCAGATCGGTCCCGTCGTCAGTACGATGGTCGTAAATACGAGTCCGGCCTCGACCGAGGCGACCGCCAGCTGATCCCAAAAGACGACCTTCTTCCACAGATAGGCAATCCCTGCGACAAAAACCAGGAAAAACGCTAGGAACGCGGCAAACGCCGTTCCCACATGGAAATAGAAGACCCTCTGGACTTCTCCCATGACGCGTTCGGTGGGAGCATAGATGAGAGCTCCGTACAAAGCGACGGGCACACAGACGAGCGAAGCCCATAAGAACCACGCCGACCATCGGTGAATCCTTCTCAACACGACCAGTTCGTTCAGGTGAGACATGCGGACGCCCTTCCTGTCTGCGTTTATCCGCCCTGACATCGCATTATACGCATCCGGCACTCTCAGTTGGGTTCGACACCCGAGCCTATCTTCACCTGTTAACTCTATGAGCTTTAGCGCAACCCGTAGAGACCCTTCTGTGTTTGTGGTTCTTCTCAGTCGCCGAGAGGAGTTTGCGGACGACTCGATGAAGCTGTGCTTCCGGAATCGAATCGCCTGCGCAACGGACTCCCCACGAGTAGCACGATGGGAAAACGGACTCACTACTCTTCCAAGACGAAATCAAACAGCAAAAACGCGGCGGCAAGGAAGACGACATCGGCCACCGCCAAAAGCTTCACCCAGTGCCAGAAGTACTGCAGGCTGTTCCCCCCCAGTAACTCTCGCGTCGCGTTGACGGCTGCAACCACTTCGGGTACCAGAATCGGGAAAAGCAGCACCGGCAGAAGCACATCCCGAGCCCGAAGGGTACTCACCATCGCGGCGAAGAGCGTTCCCACCGCCGAGAACACGCCGCCCACCAAAAGCAGCAACAAGAACAGAAGGCCAATCTCGGTCGAGCTGATTCCGACGTTGTAGAAGAGAAAGAAGCAAATCAGCACCAAAAAATCCACCAAAAGAAGAAGGACCCAGTTTGCTGCGCACTTACCGAAGAAGAGGATCCCTCGGTCCACCGGACTGAGGATCAGTCCCAAAAGTGTCCCTTCTTCCCTCTCCGACTGGAAAGACCGATTCAGCTGAATGACTCCCGGAAAGAGCATTGAGACCCATAAGATTCCCGGCGCCGCGGTCCGCACAGCCGGGTCACCGGGATCGAAGGCAAAGTTAAAAACCACCAAGATCAGGACGGCAAAAAACAGCGTCGTCAACAGGGACTGAGGACTCCGGTACTCTAAGCGCAAGTCCTTGCGAGCCAGGACGAAAATCAGTCGCCAGTAGCGCATCCCTTACTTTCTTGCCAGTCAATCAGGAGCCGACCAGCTCGAAATAGAGCTTCTCGAACTCACCACGGGTCAAATCGCCCCGCGGTCTCAGCAAGAGAACCTCGCCACGGTTCAAGACGAGTAAGTGACTGGCCAGGTCCAGTCCCTCTAAACTGTGGGTGATTAGAAGAACCGTCCGCTTCTCGTCCCTCAGACCGTTTAGGATTTCGGTCAAGAGGCGACCGCCGTGCTGATCCAACCCTGCATACGGCTCGTCCAGCAACAGCAGGTCGGGATCGTGCAGTAGAGCCCTCGCCAAACTGAGACGCTGTCGCATGCCGCTGGAGTACTCGCGTACAGGACGGTCGGAAGCATTGACCAGATCCATTTGCTGCAAGAGCTCGTCCACTCTGCGCCTAGGCTCGGTCAAGGCGTAGAGCCGCGCGAAGAACAGCAGGTTTTCGAGGCCGGTCAAGTCGCCGTATAGAAGACTCTGGTGAGAAACATACCCTATGCGGGAGCGATCCATCGTTGACCCCGGCCAGGACACCGAACCTTCCGACGGGCCGGTCAAACCTGCCACCACCCGCAACAGAGTGGACTTGCCGGCTCCGTTGGGACCGAATATCGTCCAGAACTCCCCGCGGCGAATCTCGAGGTCCACCTTCCGAACAGCCGTTATGGAACCAAAGCGCTTGGTTACGCTCCGCAACTGCAGCAGTGGTTCTTTGAATAACACCGATTCAGCCACGACGGCGCGATTTTGCACCACCGACCTTCATCCGGTCCAGTTGCTTCAGGGCGACGACGGCTTTGGCTTCCCACTCTCCACGGAGCCGCTCATAGTCTTCCAAGGAAAGTTTACCCATGCGGTAATCCATCTCGATGTCCTTCAAGTTGTCCAGCGCCTCCTCCTTTTGCGCCGTCATCGCGGACAAAGGATCCGACTCTCCCCGCTCCCAAGGCTCGGCGTCCTCCCGGAACAGAGGCCAAGCCACAAACAGAACCAACATCACCAACAGCCCAGGAAGTAGTAGCAATTCCATCGTTCCTTGAGTTCCCTGCAAAGGCCGCTCTCTATTTCCGGACAACGACTATGCAGCGGCGTCGGCAGACGAAGAAGCGGTCGCCCGGGAACGCCGGGCAGAGCGACTGTCGGGAAATAGGACAAACAGTCCGGTCAGCGCCATAAGACCGATACCTGCCCAAATCAGCTGGACCAAGGGATTGATGAACACGTGGAAAGACACGCTCCCGGTGTCGTCCCAGCCTGAAAGGACAACGTACAGATCCTCTGTCAAGCGCGGCTTAATCGCCACTTCGGTTGTCGGCTGCTCGCTCTTATCGTAGAAAAAACGCTGCGGAAACAGATGACCAACGATTCGATCGTTCTGCAACACCGCCAGCCGTGCGAAGACGACCTCCTTTTCCGGATCTCTCCGTTGAGAAAGTCCATCAAATCTCAAGGTGTAGCCTCCCAACTGGAACTGTTCGCCTTCACGAACCGTGAATACCCCTTCCACGTTAAAGAAAGAACTCGCGACAATTCCCACAAACACCATGACCACGCCGGCGTGGATGAGATACCCGCCGTAGCGGCGCTTGTTCGTCAGGATCAGCTCGGCCAGCGATGTCAAGAAACCGGTCCGTCGAATGCTCTGCCGAGCTCTAGCTCCTTTGTAAAACTCAAAACCAATCGTCCAAGTCACAAACGCGGCGGCGGAAAAAAAGGCCAATGCGATCCAATGCCGCGTCCCTCCGATCCAAAGAGCGAATCCAACGACCAATCCGAACGCCAACGGATACGGAAAGTTTCGCCAAAAATTGCGTAGGCTCGCCTGACGCCAGGCGATCAGCGGGCACACACCGGTCAAGATCAGCAATGCCAGCCCCAAAGGCCAGGTGACCTGGTTGAAGAACGGAGCCGTCACCGAGATCTTCTCTCCCGCGACCCACTCACTGACCATCGGGAAAACCGTACCCCAGAAAACCGCAAAGCAAATGGAGATCAGTAACCAATTATTCAGTACGAAGGAAGCTTCACGAGACAGGAAAGACGTCATTCGATGCTCGCTGCGGAGCTCTTCCTGGCGATAGAAAACCCAGAATAAAGCGAAACCCAAGCTAATGGACAGAAAGGAGGCGAACAGAGGTCCGACGCTGGAAAGAGCAAAGGAATGGACTGAAGAAATCACGCCGCTACGGGTAATGAAGGTGCCGAAGATCGTCAGCTCGAAAGCGATGATCACCAGGACAAAGTTCCACAGTTTCAGCATTCCTTTCTTCTCGGTGATCATCACGGAGTGAAGAAACGCCGTCACCACCAACCAGGGCATAAAGGAAGCGTTCTCAACCGGGTCCCAAGCCCAGTAGCCACCCCACCCCAGCTCTTCGTAAGCCCAACGTCCACCCAAGGTGAAGCCCAGGGTCAGAAAAATCCAGGCGACCAACATCCAGCGGCGGCTTAGGCGAATCCACGTATTATCCAGTCTCCCACTGATCAGCGCACCTAGGGCAAACGCAAAAGGTACTGCCAACCCCACGTAACCAAGGAAGAGGGTCGGAGGGTGTGTAATCATGTACCAGTTCTGCAATAGTGGATTCAGGCCGCGTCCATCCATCGGCGGTCGCGGCAGGATATCGAAGGGATTTGCGGCAAAGCTCAATAGACAGGCAAAAAACAGAGATACACCGATCAGGCAGAATATGACATACGACATGAACGTGCGATCTTCATGTCGGTTCTGCCGAACGACCAGGCCTGCAAACACTGCCAGCACCAAGGCCCACAGTAGCAGGCTTCCCTCCTGTCCCCCCCAAAAGGCCGCAAACTTAAATACCTTCGGCATCGCGCGGGAACTGTAGGAAGCGACGTATTCGACCCGGAAATTGTCGGTCAGCAGTAGGGTCCAAAGACTGACCGAGGCCGTCAGCACCAAGACGAGATTGGCTACCAGTGCACGACGGGCGCTTTCGAACAGAAGAGAATTCCGCTTCCACGCCGCTATCCAGGAAGCCACCATACCGTATGCACAGAAGAAGACGGCGGCAACAAGAGAATAATGACCCAACTCAACCATGGGGGTTTCTCGGCTAGTTCAAGGAGATGTCCTCGGGGTGCCGCTCGGCTTGGCCTTCGTACTTCGAAGGGCATTTTGCCAGTAGAGTCGCCGCCTCGAACACCGGAGCATCGAACCGATAAGTGCCCTCCACAACCACCTCGGCGTCATCTTTGAACGTATCGGGGACCAGTCCTCCGTACCTAACCTCCAACTGACGCCCGCTGTCCCGCTCGTACATGACAAATCGGACGCCCCTTCCCTCAGGCTCCTGCTGAATGCTCCCGGGCAAGACACGGCCGCTGATCCGCACTCCTCGCCCCTCCAGCTGATGAGCTTGCGCCGCAAGCTCATCCAGGCTGAAGTAGTAGACCATGGAGCTACCAATGCCGCTAAACATCAAGTAGCCGATTCCGGCGATGATCAGTGCTCCCGCAACAACGAACTTAGTCTCTGGCAATCGCATACAAGTTCCGGTCGTCGTAACCCGCCGTCTCCGTTCCTAGGAACAAGCGCAGCTAGACGACCATTCTAGCAGCTAGGGAACGGGAGCTGAAACCGACCTTCACCCAACGCGACGCGGGACAGAAACACAATCGCAGTGCAGGGGGAAGAACAGATGGCTCGGTGGGCGCCGTCGGCCCTACGGTCGCCGACGCCCACCCTCGAGACACCAAAGGAAGGTTAACGAATTAGGAAAACAATGACGAATGTCAGCAACGCCAGAAACTCGATGAAGGCCAAGCCAAGGATGACCAACAGGCGGATGGTGTCCACCGCTCCCGGATTTCGGGAAACGCCTTCACACCCTCCAGCCACGGCGCGGCTCTGGGCGATGCCGCAGCCTGCAGCCGCGATCGCCATCGCCATCGCCAACCAATGGGTCTCCATTACGGTCTGACCTTCTCCCGCCTGTGCGTACACCGGAAAAGTAGCCAAACTCAGTACCGCGAAAACCGACAACAACAGAACCAGTTTCCTCATTACCATCCACTCCTTCAAAGTCTAGGACGACCCCTCAAACCTCCGCCGAAGGCATCTCTTCCTCGTGAGCATCCTCCAGGGCTCCGCCCAAGTAAACCATCGTGAGCACCACAAAAATAAAGGCCTGAATCGTACTGGCGAACACAGCCAGCGCCATGACCGGCAGACTGATCCCGAACGGGAACATCCCGTTCAACGTAGCGATGATCAACTCTTCCGCAAAAATGTTACCGAACAACCTGACAGACAGCGAGAACGGCCGGGCGCAATGGCTGATGATTTCGATAACGAAAAGCAACGGAGCCACGGCCAGCGACGGGCCTGCAAAATGCGCCATGTACTTCCAGAACCCATGCAGTCGAAAACCGACATAGTTGTAGTAGATGAACACCAGCACGGCCATGCCCGCCGTAACATTGATGTTGCTGGTGGGCGACATGAATCCCGGGACCAAGCCCAGCAAGTTACACACTAGGATAAAAATGAAAAGTCCACCCAACAGCGGAAAGAACCGCCGCGCCGAACC